>PVMK01185849.1_pt1 | contig 54728 bp, 62 predicted proteins | sample 1853481 | NCBI WGS metagenome assembly PVMK01 (sample SAMN08533507, study PRJNA380276) | Marine sediment metagenome, whole genome shotgun sequencing project.
AAAAAGTTACAATAGTAGATGATTTAATGTAAATCTCAAAGAGACAAGGATCACTCCACATATGCATTTCTTGAATGGTTTGTAAATGAACAAGTTCAAGAAGAGACAAAATTTGAAACCCTATTGCAAAAGTTTGATCTTATTGGCAGAGATAAACTGGCAATCAATGAAATTGATAAACTTCTAGCAGCTCAGGCAACAGCATCAGCTGAACCTGCGGCTTAATCTTTTTTCTAAAATAATTAATACAGCATAATATTTTATAAATTCATGACAGTAATTGTGACAAAAATGCCAGGTGGTGTGACTCAATTATTCAATACAGAAACAGGACGAGTTACCACAAATGCAAAGCAGACTCTGCTCTAATGCTAATTGAAGCCTTTGGAGGAATTGTAAAGTTTAATCAAAAAGATGCAAAGGCCACAGTAACAGGACATCTGACGTCACTTGAATCATGCGATGTTATCAAAGAAGGAGATCAAGGTTACAAAGAAGCATTATCTACAATAATTAAAGCCAAAAAGGAATTTGTTAAAAATAAACATGAAATAGCCCAAAAAGAAATTCAGGAATTAGAAAATAAACTATCGTCTCTTTGAGATTTACATTAAATCATCTACTATTGTAACTTTTTACATTTCCAGTCTTTTACTAGGCATCTTCCCTTTTCTTCATAATGAATCACGTCGTCATGATAACAGCCAATTTTCTGATTACTGCAATTCACTATGCTGATTAGTTCTAGTCATTAATCTTGTTTAACGGACAATTATAATTACAAAGATATCCTAATGGCATTAATGGCAGGAATCAGAAGCATTGGACGATTTTTTGTGTTCATTGTAGGTGGATTCATTGCTATTATTGTGGGCTCTTTTATGATACGTGGAACTATGCATCTTTGGGACAAGCCAGAATCTGATGAAAAAAAGAAAAAATAAAAAATTTTCTAGATTTTTAAAAATTCAGTGGTTCAGTGAAGTAAAAATACTTCTATGATCTAGATATTTTATGGTTGGACCTCAAGATGGTGGTTTTGGTTTTGATCAATCAAAAAAATACACTGATGTTGAAAACTTGGAGCAGATATGTGTACAATGTCAAGCAGGTCAGCATAAAAAATGCCTTGCAAAATCAAAACAACAAGAAAATTGTGATTGCGAACACTGTATTATTTATGGATGATACCTGCCCAGAAAAATTTTTTAAATAATATTTGTTTTAACCATTATTGTGTCAAATCAATTTGAATTTCAATGCCCATTTTGTGGAAAGAATTTTGGAGACGGCGTAATTGCTCTGGCAAAACATATAGGAAAACAGCATGATCCTTCCAGATCCTAGGTACACATAGAGTAGATTCAATAATACGAATGGATGGAGCGTGGATAATGTCGAAAAAACAGCAAGTTGTGGCTTGGATTGCAATGATTGGTGGAGGTATTGGTTTCTTCTTTTTCTCGATGTATGCTGAAGACTTTTTCAGATGACCTAAAAATTTATTATTTTATTTCTTGAATAGAAGTCATGGAGAAAATTTTGGAATCTGTGAAAAAATTCTTGGACACTCAAAAATTAGGTTATGTGGCAACAGTTTCAGAGAATGGAACTCCAAATCTTTCTCCAAAAGGAACTATAATTGCCTGGGATGAGAATACCCTAGCTTTTGCAGATATACGCTCCCCAAACACCATGAAGAATTTGGAGAATAATCCAAACCTTGAGATAAATGTTGTAGATCCTTTTTTACGAAAAGGATTTCGGTTCAAAGGACAAGGAAGAATTATTAAAAACGGGACAACCTATGATGCTATTTTAAATCACTATAGGAAAGTTGGAATTAAAAGCCCAATCGGTTCAATCGTTCTAATTGATGTAAGTGAAATTCTAGAGGTAACCTCGCCACTATATGATTTAGGAATTTCTGAGGAAGAAATGAAGGAAAAATGGAAAAAAATCCTTCTAGATTTATGATTACTTTTTAGAGTTTTTACCTTGTACTTTTTCTAGCTTTGTTTTTGTGAGTGTGTGTTCTTTACGTTCTTTTGCCAAAAGTTGTTGAATTGCTTCAAGTTCTTTTTCGGCCATACTTAATTTTGATTTTAGAGATGCTGTAACTACACTTGCAGCTTCAATAATTCCTTTGGTATCTTGGTTCCCGCCAATTTGTTGTTGTATGAATTCCTTTTCTTTGGATGAAAAAATAGTTTCATTGTCAGAAGTTACTTGTTCTTTTTTTGCATTGTATAGTCGAGAGGTAATTTCTTCTAATTCCTTTTGAGCCTGAAGTTTCTTCGTCTCTACTTCAGTTAAAATTGATTTTTCTTCTGAAATCTTTTCTTTAATTTCATTATCTTCTTTGGTTGATTTTTCTAATTCTTGTTTGTTATTTTTTATATCTGATTCTATTTTTTCTAAATCATCAATTAATTTTACATTTTTCTGACGATATTCATCTGCACCTTCAATTTTCTGTTTAATGTCCCTGTATTCTCGTTTAACTACATCAAGCTCCATTAATTTCTGATTGGTTTCTTTTTTTATCTCCATTAGTTCGGTAACCGTAGAATCATATTCTTCTTTTACAGACTGTAATTTTTTTTCATGCTCTTTAATTTCTTCATGCTTCACTCTGAATTCGTTTTGTAACTTTTCAACTTCTCCTTCAAGTTCATCTTTGAGAATTACCTCGTCACTCTTTTCAACGGTAGTTACCCTCCCTGATGTTTCTTCTTTCTTTCCAAATAGTCCCATTATTGCCTCACGATTTTTTCCAAAAGATGAACGTTTCTTTAGACTTTCTTTTGTCTATTGCGAATAAATTTAAGGTAAAATCCAAGACTGCCAATTATTATGCCTCCAACCAATGCTAGTGTGCCTAGTACTGGGTCTGTTGGATGGATGTTTGGTGCCAAAAACAGCAAAAGTGCCCCAAGTATGATTAAGGCAAATCCTCCACTATTTCGTGATTTGTTGTGTTGATTATGTGCCATGTTTTAGCTATAGATATTCCGAAATTGTTTTTGCTACTTTTTTTCTTCCAATATCTGAAATGAACGGTCCTATTTTTGGTCCTCTAGAAGTACCTAAAATTATTTGATATAGAATTTTAAAGAAATCTTTTGGTTGCACATCATTTGATTTTGCAATCTGATAAATTGTATTTTGAATATCTTCTGGCTCTTCCTCTGAATCAAGTGCTGCTGTCAATTCATTCAGAGCTTTTTTTGCCAACTCATCAAGATTGATTTCTGCTTTTTCTTGCTGATCAAATTCATCTGCGTACCTTCCAGCTAATTCAATTAGCTTCTCAATTTCTGGCTGTGCTTCTTTTATTACGCCATAATCTAAGAGTTTTTTCATTACCCTTTGGATTCTATCTTCTTTAAAAATTTTAGATAATTCAATTAATAATCTGTAATTGACATGTATGCTAGACTCTCTTGGAGGATTTAACAAATTGACATATTCGAACAATCCATTGGACTTTGTAAGTTTGGCTTGGTTATCTACTTTGATCCTTCCAAAGTAGATGTCTTCTAGTTCATTGTATTCATTCATAAGAGATGGTATGTCCTCAAACCCTAGTTCTCTTGCTCCAGTAATTCTTTTGTAAAGTAAAAGTAAAATTGATTTTGCATTTCCAAATTCTAACCACTTTTGAGCGGTAATCACATTACCTAGTGATTTTGAAATCTTTTTTCCACCTTTGTCTAGGAACATTTCATATTTTACATGATGTGGATGAGGATAATTCAGAATTTCATCTGCAACCCAATCATTAACTTTTACAGAATCCATAATGTCTTTTCCATATGCCTCAAATCTAATATCAAATGCTGCCCATCTTGCAGCAAATTCAACCTTCCAGGCTAATTTACCTAAATCTTTTGTAATGTCTGCCTCTCCATCATGACCACATCCATTGACTATTTTGGAGCCTATTTCGGTATCATGGCACTTGTAGAGGACCTTCTTTTCGTTAGGGAGATATTCTGTTGATTCAGCCGTGTATAATTTGCTACAATTTGAACACACTGGAAAATATGGCAAATATTTTTGAAATTTCTCTTGCCCAACAAGTTCGGATATTTTATCTCCTATTTTTGAACTGTTTTGCAAAATTGTATGTATTTGTTCCTTTAGCAAACCTTGCTTGTAAGTGTCAACGGCACTTCTAAACTTGTACTTAATTCCCACCTTGTCTAGCCCATCCAAAAGTATGCTACTCATATGCATTCCATACGATTCATGACAACCAAAAGGATCTGGGATAAGAGATACAGGTTTAGCAATATGTTCCTCTAAAGTTTCAGGAAATCCTTCCGGAATTTTTCTTAAACCATCAAGATCATCAGAATATGCAATTAACTCTGATTTGTAACCAAAGTTTTCTAACGCAAGCTTTACTCCATATGCTCTAACTGCATCTCCTAAACTTCCAATGTGTGGAATTCCAGAAGCTCCAAGACCACTTTCTACTTTTATTAAGTCTAAATTTCTTCCAAGAGATTTTTCTCGCTCTAATAACTCGTGAGTTAATTTGTCTATCCATATTCCTTTTCCTATTTTTTTTGTTTCAGACATCTCTCTTCACTAATTCAATGGTTTACTCATATAGGGTCCATATAACGAATACCCTAATTTTTGATAGTATTCTCTTGTACCGATTGCACTAATTACAAGGAGTCTATTTGCATCAAACTCTTCGCTAGATATTTTTTCAGCTTCCTTCATTAGTTTTTTACCCAGTCCTGAATGTTGAATCTGATTTTCTTCTTTTTGGCCAATTTTCAAAGATTTACCGTAGACATGTAATTCTCTAACAATGCAAGAATCTTCTCCAACTTCTTTTCTATGTGCCAAAGTACTTGGATTTCTCAGTCGCAAGAATCCGTATATTGATTCATCAGCATCCTCGTATGACAAAAAAACTTCGTCTCCGCCTGATGAATTATAATTAATTCTATTAAGACTCAAAGTTTGTCCTTCAGGTTTTTTCTTTGACAATCCAGCTTCTCTACATCTTATGCATTTACAGGAAGCTCCTTGTTTTGCAAGATTTTGCTGAACAATCTGCCTGAGATTTCCAGATTTAGGACCTGCAATAATCTCCTTAGGGCCAATTTCCCTCATAACTCTCATGATTCTAACCCATTTTGGAACATTTTTCTTCATTTCTGTGAGCACATTAATCATATCTGAATCAGAATATGGCACATATTTTCCCTGTTTATAATCATCATAAAGAGGAGTATTTTCTAAAACCAGAGATGGATAAATTTTCAACATATCTGGTTTGAGTTGTGGGTCATCAAACAATTTTTTGAAATCAGAAATATCTTCAGCAGGTGTCACTGTAGGGAGTCCTGGCATCATGTGCGCCACTATTTTGTAACCTGCATCTTTTGAAATCTGAAATGATTCTGTTACGTCTTTATAATCATGTCCGCGGTTAACTATTTCATAAACTCTTTCTTGCAATGATTGAACACCAATTTCGATTCTTGTTATTCCATAATCTAACATCCAATCAACATGTTCTTTTTTGCAAAAATCTGGTTTTGTTTCAATTGTAAATCCAACGTTTCTTATTTTTGCATGCTCGTTGTTTGATTTGGCCTCTTGGATATTTTTTGAATCTATTCCATTTAATGCGTCGTAACATGACTTGATAAAATTTTCTTGATAATCTTTGGGCATAAAAAGAAATGTTCCACCAACGATAACAATTTCCATTTTTGAGGGATCATGTCCATATGCAATCAGCTTATCAATTTTTGTTGTAATTTGTAACTTGGGATCATACCCATTTTCAATCGCGTTAAGAGTTGATGGTTCCTTTCCAGTGTAACTGTTGGGAGAATTAAACTCAATTCCTCCTGGACAATAAGTGCATCTTCCATGAGGACATGCGTATGGTTTTGGCATTAACGCAACTACTGCAACTCCTGATGCAGTCTTAATTGGTTTTTTAAGAAGTACATTTTTTAATTTTGAAAAATCTTCTCCCTCTACCGTAGAGAGAATCTCGTGGCTCTTGGGCATTCTACTTAAAGAATATTTTCTGCAAACTATTCTAATTTCTTCTTTGACTTGTTGTTTGCTAGGTTCATTTATCAATAACAGTTTTTGGGAAATTTCACAACATGCTTTTGAAAGTAATGAATCTAGCTCACTCATGGATATTCTGATGATTCAAGACATAAATTCGTTAAATTATGTGAGAATTGAGCCTATTTTCTTCTTCTAGATGCCTTTCTCTTAACAACAGCTCTTCTCTTTACTGGTTTTCTCTTAGCTGATGCCTTTCTCTTAACAGCAGATCTTCTCTGTATTGTCTTTCTCTTAGCTGATGCCTTTCTCTTAACAGCAGCTCTTCTCTTTACTGGATTTCTCCTAGCTTTAGGTTTAGCGGATCGAACTGTTTTTGAGTTAAGGTTTTTTAGTTGTTTTAGTACTTCTCTTATTTTTGCAATTTCTTCAAGCAAATATTCATTAGAAGGAATTGACTCTTTTTCTTCTTCTAAAATAACTTCAGACATCTATGGCAGTTTCAATTTTTTGTGTAATTTAAGACTTTATAAAATTTATTGAGGATTTGTCTTAATAATATTAATTAGCTTCTTTGGCTTTATTTTTCTTTTGTTCTTTTCTATATTCCATCTTCAACCAAATTGGTGTAATGATTGTGGTTACAGCTACCATGATTACGATGGTTGAATAAACATCAGATGTTAAAATACCCGAAGATATACCAACACCTGCCACTATCAAACCTACCTCTCCTCTTGAGATCATACCAATTCCAACTCTCATACCTAGAACTCTGTCTTTCATAAGGATCATCGCAGGGATTCCACATCCAAACAACTTTGTTGTAATCGCAATTGCAATGACTACGGCACTCAACATAATTATTTCCCAATTTACTGCTCTCAGGTCCACTTGTGCCCCAATGATCGCAAAAAACAACGGTGCAAAAATCAAGCCTATTTTTCCAATATAACTTTCAATTTTATCAAATACCTTGCTAGTAGATAATGCCATTCCTACTGCAAATGCTCCTACAATCGGCGACAATCCTATAATGCCAGCTATGGCTGCAGCTCCAAAAAATGAGGCTGTGGCTATTCCTTCAATACTTCCTTTGGCTTTCCATAATCTTGGGGTTACTACTTTTGGAATTACCACCACTGCAACAATAAGCATTATCCCAAAGAATCCTAATACCTGCAATATTGTAAAGACTACATCCATAATTTCCAAGGAATCTACTCCTCCTTCTCCAATGGCAATTGATGAGACTACTGACAAGACTGCTATAGCTAAAATGTCATCTACTACTGCAGCACCAATAATGAGACGGGCCTCACGAGATTTAATTTTACCAAACTCACTTAATACTTGTATTGATATTGCAATACTGGTTGCAGTAAGTGCAGTTGCAATTAACATTGATTGTAATGCATCAAATCCAAACAGCTGAAAAACCATAAATCCTGCAAAGAACGGGACAACTACTCCCATTGTCCCTACTATGAACGAGTTTTTTCCTCCCTTTAAGAATTCTCTTGGTGTCATTTCAAGTCCTGCCATAAACAAAATTACTATTGCACCAATTTCACCAAGTATTTTTATCTCGTCATTTATGTGCAAAACTTGGCGTCCGTCAACTACAAAAAATGCCCCTAGTGCAAAAGGCCCAACTATCATTCCTGCCAACAGTTCCCCTAAAACAATTGGTAGTTTTATTCTGAGGAATAGCTCTGCCATTAATTTTGCAGCAAAAAGCAGTATTCCAACTCCAATAATTGTCTCAATAAACTGCTCTTCGACCATTACTTTACATATGAATAGTTGGATCCATATAAGGAAATTATGGATCAAATTTATTTGGAAGTTGTCTAATTATGCAATTTTAATTGAATTTACTATAACTCCTTTTTTTGGTGTGATCTTACCAATTTCTTGACTTGAGATCTTGTGTTTTTTGAAAATTGATATTATTTTATTCGTTTGTTCTCTTGGAGCAATGACACAAAATCCCACTCCCATGTTGAATGTTTTGTACATTTCTTCAGTTTTTACTCCCTGCTCTTCAATTAATCCCATAATTGGAGGTATTTTAGGCAAGGAATTAATTTCATATCCAATTTTTTTGAGTCTTAGAAGTTTTGTAAATGATCCTCCTGTAATGTGTGCCAACCCATCTACTTTACATTTCTGAATCATCTCTAGTACTGGCTTTACATAAATTTCAGTAGGTGCAAGTAAAGCATTCCCTAAAACCCCCACTCCCTTTATTTTGTCTTTGACGGTATATTTTCTCAAAAGTGCTTTTCTTGCCAGTGAATATCCATTTGAATGAAGACCGCTACTTTTTGCACCAATAATTATATCTCCGGTCTTTATTTTATTTCCAAGTACCAGATCTTTTTTTGATACTAATCCCACGACCATTCCTGCCAGATCAAATGAAAATCCTTTTCCAGTAATCACATCTGGCATTATTGCAGTCTCTCCTCCGACTATTGGTGTTGCAGATTTTTTTGCACCAGTAACGAGACCTTCTACTATTTTTTTAATAATTTGTTGATTATTTTTGTTTGCAGCAATATAATCAACAAACGAAATTGGCGTTGCGCCAATACATATTATGTCATTTACATTCATTGCAACACAATCAATTCCAATTGTGTTGTACTTTTTCATCAAATTTGCAATTACTACTTTGGTTCCTACTCCATCAGTGTGTGTGGCTAAAAGTTTTCCACCTGGGATTTCTACAATTCCAGCATAATGGCCAAACCCGTGGGTTATCTTTACCATCTTTTGAAGTTTATGTGTTGATTCAATTAGTTTGCCTATTGCAACTTGACTCTTTTTAATATTAGAAATATCGACACCAGCTTTTTTGTATGTTAGCGCCATAGTTTGATGCGTATTTGATATGAATAAAAGAATTTGCCCTGAGATTAGATCACATATACATGCCAGAAAGCTCTTCCCTATGTTCTACATATTTCTGGGACAGTTCACTAAACTCTGCATGTAGCCTTTCTTTTTCTTCTTGCAGCTCATCTACACCTATTTCCATGTTATAAAATCGATTTATGGCCTTAATTAGAGTGGCCGCCGCAGCAGGATCCGGATCTATCTTGTTTGCTTTTGCAAGTAGGGTCAAACCTTGAATTTCTCGTACTAGACATTCATTTAGAATCCCTCCTGGAATTCCAGTGATAAATCCTTGAGGGATTAAGCTAATGTCTGCATCTGCCATTAATCTAACCAGATCTTCTTCGGCTGCACAATATGCTTTATCATCATGTTCATTGCTTGCTACTCCATCTAAAATCACAATTTCTTTAGATCCTTTTTCAGCTGCCCAGTCTAAAATTGATGAAACAATTGTGTACAGTCCTTCCATTCTTAATGTAATTTCACAAATTATTGCACAAATTGTTCCCTCTTTGTTTGCATAAAATCTAAAGGGATGCCGCAATCTTCCTCTCATAAAAACTGTTGACGGTGGGAGATACTTTGATCTCATCACTCCAATCTCTGTCATTTCTAATTTTCCTATAATCTGATTAATGGCAAGTGGTCCTACAAGTCCTGCTCCAACAAATCCTGCAAATATGATTGGGCTTTTTAGATTTACTTTTTTTATCTCAAATACTTCTGCCTCAGGAAATTTCTTTTGCACTTCTTTACGTCGATTTGTACTCTCTAATTACTTTTATGTAAACGATCACTCCTGTCTAATAATTTTGGCTTTGAAAAAATTTTACAGTGCTAATTGTTTACATAATTATTTTTATAAATAAACAGATTCAACATTACTCTTCCCTTATCTGTTATAGAATAAATGACATTTGATCCAACCGGCTCTTTTTGAATAAAGTTATAGTCCACACACAAGTGCAAATAGTTTAGAAATGATCTTTTCATTCTAATCTTTGACTTTGAGTACAATTCTGAAAATGTCATAGAATTTCCTTTGAGTTGATACAATAATTTTAGAAGTGACAGTGTACTGTAATCCCTTGTTCTTGCTTTTACTGCATCCAATACTCGCTCATTTCGTTCTATAATAAAATCCTCAAATTGATCTGCTACCTCAATGGGTACATATGTTAGTCTTGCTCGCATCATACCGTATAGTACGGTACATTACTTTATTAATGTTAAACTAGCGTATTGTTTGCCTATGTGAGTGATTTTTTTACACCATTTTAATGCCTAGGAATCTACTTTGCTTGTTAGAATTGTGAATTTATGGCGCATAACCTCCTTTAAACAACCTTGACCTGAACTCTCAGTATGGAAATTGCCATCAATGCAGTTCTCACTGTAGTAGGGCTTGCCATGCTATGTTTTGGTGGAAATTGGTTGGTAAGTGGCGGCGTAGTAATTGCAAAAAAACTACGAATAAGTAGTTTGATAATTGGCATGACAGTAGTTGCATATGGTACTTCTACTCCAGAACTAGCTGCAAGTATTGCAGCAGCTGGTGAACACAGCGAGATAATTTTAGGAAATGTTATTGGAAGCAACATCGCAAATGTTGGAATGGTTATTGGTATTGCAGCTATAATGGCTACCATAGTAATAAGCAGATCAACATTACGAAAAGAAATTCCAATAATGTTGGGTGTTTCTTTTTTATTAATTGCATTATCCATAGATGGCGAACTCTCGATTTATGATGGAATAATTTTGATTGGCTCTCTAGTTGTTTTTACAATTTTTACCTTTAAAGATGCAAAAAAACAAAGAGATCAAAATAATGATGTTACGAAAGACACTAAAAATAAGGTCTATCTAAAAGCTGCAGGACTAATCGTAATTGGTATAATCTTGCTTGGTGTTGGTGCTTACCTTACAGTTGAAAATGCAGTAGTTTTAGCAAAGGAATTTGGTTTATCTGAAAGACTAATTGGACTAACAGTGATTGCAATCGGAACGTCACTTCCAGAATTGATCACCTCTGTTATTGCAATTCGTAAGGGGCATACTGATATTGGTGTTGGAAATATCATTGGAAGTAACATTTACAACGTTTTGATGATAATGGGGGTTGGTGCAGCACTTGGTGGAGTGATTGTTGCATCTGATGTCTTTATTGATTATGCAATAATGATTGCCTTTAGTGCTTCATTACTCATAGCTTGGAAAATTGGTCTAATTAACAGAATCATGGGAATTGTTTTGTTAATTGCATATTTGGCTTATCTTGTATTTGTTTTCGTAAAATAAGTCACTTCTGTGCCTAAATTTCCACTTATCCATGTTTTAGATTGAATTTACCTTGATTTTTTCCACTTTAATTGATGGTGCAATTGATGGAAGCGATGCCCATTGAAGAACATTTTTTTCGTTATCTCCAACAGCTGAAATGTTTTGAAGTAATCTTGGCAAATTATGAATAATTCTTACTGATTTTCCAGGACTAGTGATTTCACCATTTTCAATTATTCTAATTCCGCTTCTTGCGGTACATGAAAAATCACCTTTAATTGGGTTAACTGCATAAGTGTACCATAATCTACCAACAAGTAATCCATGATTGGTATGTTTGCTCATGTCTTCCTGAGAAGCATTTCCTGATTTTATCTGCATGTTATGAGGTACTGAAACTGGAATTGATTCAGCACTTCTCCCCATAGGGGATCCGGGTCTTGAGGCGTTTCCAGTAGATTCTATATCTTCTTTGAAACTATCAAAAAGGTCAGAGTAAGTATTGGTAAACACCCCATTATCAACTAGGGTATTGGTTACTGTTGTTATTCCTTCATCATCAAAGGACTTTGTTCCAATTCCTTGTGGAATATGAGGATTATCTATCAAACTAAAATCATCGACTGCGATTTTTTCTTTAAAACTGTTAGAGAAACAACTCTTTTTTTCTGAATATGTTTTGAAATTAAAATTAGAAGAAACAACAAATGCTAAAAGTTCTCCAACAGAATATGGCTCAAAAATAATTGTGTATTCTCCAGTTTCACATTTTTGTGGATTAATTGATTCTACACACATAGTTTTTGCATCGATTCCTATTTGTTCGGGAGAAAATTTGTCTAATGTTCTACAACATCCTTGACCTATTCCAGAAACTTCTGATTCACCAATTTGCGAATCAGCATTAATTATTCCTGATATGTAAGTTCCTTTGTCTTTTGCTGTTAAACCATGAGAGTTTGCTATTTCAAAATTTTCTGAAACAATGTTAAGAGAGCCTGATATTGCACTAATTTTATGATCTAGTGTGTGATTTATCATACTTTGTGCGATATCAGTTACATCCGATCCCGAAATTTCATCTAAATTTTTGTCATATATTCCATCTAGACTATTTTTTGATTTTAATTCATGCGGGAGGGATTTCCAAAATTCTCTTGGCTTTAGATGCGATATTTTTTGAAATGAATTGTCAATTGATTTTTGAATTTCTTCATCGTTACTTGTTTGAATTGATGATATTTTTTTATCATGAATAATTCTAATTCCATAATTTTCATCTAAAACTTGTTTCAACTCAAAAATTTCAGAATCTGTGATTCTGACAGTTGTAATCTTTCGTTTTACATGTACAATTTCACATTCATCAATTCTTAGTTTCCTTGAATGATCCAAAGCCTTGTCTAAGGCAAACAACTATTCTTCCCTTAGATTTTTGTATCTGTATTTGTCTATCTTGATCAATTCTACATATGATCCAAATTTTGAAACATCTTCAATTTTATCTAGTTCTTCTTCTAAATCATTTGAGTTTTCAAATCTTTTTAAAATTTTATAAGTGGTATTTCTTTCTGCCGGAATTCTTCCAATTTCCCTTACAGTTCGCTTGATTTCTTTTGGTCTTAATAATTGTCCATGTTCAGAACCTGCAGACGTTGAAATACTTTCGTTAATTAAAGTCCCTCCAAAATCATTGGCTCCCCACATTAGCAAAAGTTGTGACATTTTCTGGCCTTCTTTCACCCATGACATTTGTATATTGTCAATGTAGTTGTTTAGCATAATTCTTGCAATAGCATGAGTCAATAGAACATCTTTTCCACTCGCTCCCTGTCTAATTCCTTCATGCAGTTGATGTTTGTACATTGGAGCCTCGTTATGAATAAAATCAAGAGGTACAAACTCTGTAAATCCTCCTGTTTCTTTTTGAATTTCTCTAATCTTTGCAATGTGGTCTACCCTGTCTTTTGCAGTTTCAATATGGCCAAACATCATAGTTGATGTGGTATTAATTCCGATTTTATGTGCAGTTTTGATAACATCAATCCAATCTTTCACACTAATTCTGCCCGGAGAAATTTTGTCCCGTAATTCCTGATCCAAAATCTCAGCTGCTGTTCCAGGCAAAGTGTTTACGCCAGCGGCCTTTAACCTCTTGAGATATTCTTCAATTGTTGTGTTTGATCTTGTTGCACCATAAAGAACCTCTTCAGGAGAAAATCCATGAATGTGAATATCAGGAATCTCTTTTTTGATCGCTCGGCAAATATTTTCATACAAGTCTCCATCCATGTCTGGAGGAAGGCCAGCCTGAATGCATACTTCGGTTGCTCCTAATTGATATGCCTCTTTTGCTCTACGCACAATTTCCTCGGTAGGTAGAAAGTATCCTTCTTCTTCTCTGAAATCCCTACTAAAAGCACAAAATCCGCATTGCTTTATGCAGACATTTGTAAAATTGATATTTCTGTTAACCACATAAGTTACAATATTTCCTACCCTTCGTCTTCTTAGCTCGTCAGCTACCATTCCAACTAAATGAAAATCTGCCCCATCAGAATTGTAAAGAGCAAGTCCATCTTCTGCTGATATCTCTTTTTCTGATAATGCGTTGTTTAAAATGGCTGAAATTTGAGGATCTGCATTCCTAAACAAAGAATCAATGGTTACACTCATCTCCAATATTCCTCCTTTACCAACCCTTCTTCATCTTCAATTAATGACATCTTGTCTCTTAACTCTTTACTAATAAACGAGAAAAATTCAGGGTATATTGGAAATCTGCATTTTAAATCAAACCCTGCATTTTGAGAATTTTCCTCTATCTTTTTTATCTCTGGCCAAGAAAATTCTGGATTTACATAATCAGGGGTAAGTGGAGATATTCCTCCCCAATCATTAATTCCAACAGAAAGAAAACTTTGGTAAGATTTTGGTGATAGGTTTGGAGGAATTTGGATGTTCATCTCTGGCATGATGATTCTAGATATTGAAACAATTATCTTGAAATAGTTTTCTTCAGCTGATGGAAAATCACTCATCACTGTATCTTGCTTTGGTTGAAAGTTTTGCAAAATTACCTCTTGTATGTTTCCATATTTCTCGTGTAGTTTTTTTATTGCAAAAATGGATTCAATAATCTCTTCAGGTGTTTCCCCAATTCCTACAAGTATTCCAGTTGTCATAGGGATTTTTAATTTCCCAGAATTTTCTAAAACTTCTAATCGAGCTTTGGGCCTTTTGCTTGGAGCCAAATAATGTGGCATTCCCTTCTGCGAAAGTCTTTCACTGATGTTTTCTAACATTAATCCCATAGAAACATTGCTCTTTTGCAGTTCTTTCATTTCATAAATAGTAAGGTTTCCGGCATTTGTGTGAGGGAAGAGTCCTGCTTCTAAAGCCATTTCTGACGCGTGAACTAGATATTCTGCAGTTGATTTAAAACCATTTTTTTTAAGCCAATCTCTTGCTTCTTGATATCTTTGTTCTGGTTGTTCTCCTGTTACAAATAATGCCTCAACACATCTATATTTTTTGGCAAGACTTAGCATTTGTTTTATCTCTTGTTTTGACATCATGGATAATTTTTCTTCGCCTGGCTCAGCTTTGTATGTGCAATAAGTACAGGTATCTTTGCACATGTTAATTATGTTGAAAAAGGCTTTTTTTGAAAATGTTACAGTTTTACCTTTGAATTTTTTTCTTAGATTTTGGGCTGTTGAGATTAACTCAGATGGGTCTATTATTGCGTCTTGATAAATTTGCATAGCATCTGTATACGAAATTATTTTATTTTCTAGAACACCGTTTAAACTTTCAGAGCTTAACACAAGATTATTCAATAGGACAAAGCATTTTTAGAAGTATTTATTGTTGTAGTGCTTTATTGGCCGTTTGGTCTTTCACCTAAAACAATAGTAAAATTAGTTGTCCTGTTATCTCTTAGAATTTCTAACACCATTTCATCTCCCACAGACTTTGCTCTTTGCAGGTGAACTAAAATATCTGATATTTTTCTAACTTCCACTCCATCAACAGATAGTATAATGTCTCCTCCTATGGTATATTGGATTCCATCTACCTCTATAACATTGTCAGAACCATGCAGACCTGCCCTTGATGCCGGACTATCTGGAATAACTGTAACCACTAAAAATCCCACTGCATCTTTTAGGTCTAAAACTCTTGCCAAGTCGGGACCAATATCTCTTCCTGAAATTCCAATCCAAGGATGTTTGTATTCTCCGTTTTGTATTAAAAATGGAACAATTTTAGCAATTGTTTGTGATGGTATTGCAAATCCAACCCCAGTAAATTCTCCTGTTGTAGATTGAATGGCAGTGTTTATTCCAACAATTTCCCCTCTCATGTTTAATAGAGGTCCTCCTGAGTTTCCAGGATTTATTGCCGCATCAGTCTGAATTACATCTGGAATAGAATACCCTACATCTGAAGGAAGCAATCGTCCTAATTGGCTTACTATTCCAGAAGTCATTGAACCTGATAGCCCAAATGGATTTCCAATAGCTGCTATAGGTTCTCCCACTTGAAGATTTGATGAATCTCCTAGTGATAAAGGATGCAACAATGACAAGTCTGCATTAACTTTGATTACTGCAATATCAGTAAAAGAATCAATACCAATTATCTCAGCATTATATGATCTTCCATCCAAAAATGTAATTACGACCTTTACTGCATCCTTTACAACATGTGCATTAGTTATGATGTGACCTTTTTTATCAAAAACAAAACCAGAACCCACCCCTATTGGAGACACGTCTCCTTCTGTTCTTTGGACATTAACCTTTACTACCCCCGCTTCTGAATTTTCAAAAATTTCAATTAAAGAAAGTTTTTTTGAATAAGGCGAAGTAATTTCTCCTACAGTACTAACATCATGTCCATTAGTAACAACAATTTCAGGTTTTATGGTATTTGGTGGTGGGACCATAATTACTGCCAAAACTACTAAAACTATCACTGCTCCAGCAATTCCTCCAACAATTACGCCTGATTTATCCATGAGACTTTGATTTTCTTGAATACTACTAAAAAGATTTCTCCTAAATGCTTATAGAATCTTGAATGTGGTCCTTCATGGAATATTTTCTTCCTCTCCAAGTAACAGAAGCGTCTTTTTTTGCCTGTAGCAATCCACCTAAAAATCCTAAAACTACAACTAGGCCTCCAATAGGCCCAAATATTGAATAAATTAGTTTTAGTTGCAGTGCTTTTTTGACTTCAATTACTGCTCCAGCATAGATCATTGTTGATGCAATCAGAGATGATACTAACACCATGGAATTGGATAATGTTTCAAAAGTGAGAATTGAAGAATAGACTAAAATGGGAAACGGCATGAAAAGCAAAAACAAAACTGCAAAAAATATGCCAACTGCAATTCCGTGACTTTGAAGATACAAGGGAATCATTAATCTTTTGAGGGCATTCCAAAGAGTACTTTTATCACGCGCCCAGATTGCATCAATTAGATGTTCTCCTCGAACCATCTTCATTTTATGTCCTGAATCTTTGACTTTTTTTCCAAGGGCTCCATCTTCAATAATTTCTTGTTTTACACCTTCATGTGTTCCTACTTTTTCATATGTTTTTTGTTTAATGATAAAAAAACTGCCAAAAAAGTATCCTGTTTTTTTTGTAGGATCATTTACTCGAATAGCTGAAAATCTTGTATGCAAAAATGTGGATAACATAGGCAGCGTAATTTTTGTCCAAAAATCAATTGAAACCATCTTTGGAATGACAGTTAACGCATCAAGATTAAAGGAAAGTAGATGTGATACTGCCAATGAGATAACATTTCTAGCATGTGTAGTATCTGCATCTGTAAATAACAACAACTCTCCTGTCGCCTTTTTGTAACCCTCCATACATGCCCAGTTTTTCCCCATCCATCCATCAGGTTTGGGTCGTGCCGAAACTGGAATTACTTTGGAATTCTGCTTTGCATATTCTGAAATAATCTTTCCAGTTGAATCATCTGAAGAATCATCAATAACAATAATTTCATAGTTTGGATAGTCTTGATCAATTAAAGTATCCAAACATTTCCCAAGAAATTCTTCTTCATTTCTTGCCGGAAGAATGATTGATACCTTTGGATTGTCATGTTTTATTTTTTCAAATTTATCTAGATATGGTGTAAGTCTAAATGAATTTAGCATTGACCGAATTAAGAAAATCCAAGCACCAGATACTCCGATTAAAATTGCAGTAAGTGAAAAATTAAAAATATCAACTATCATTATTATTAATTAGCCCTCTAGCTCTTCTTTGATGCTTTGTAATGCCAAATCTGAACCTTTTCTGATGTGCTTTGTTATCAATCCTGTAAACATGGCCATCAGACCGGTGAGCTTGATATCCCATTTTACTTCAAGTAAAGTTTGTTGATCTTGAGAATTTAGATTTACAGTTTTACTACCACTAATTATTCCCTTTGTAAATACAGCAATAATTTTTTCTTTAGGGTAAAGTGTAACTTCTTGCTGACATTTTTGGTCTCTAAATGCAATTGTGATTTCGCGATTAACGACGTTTCCTTCTTTTGAGATGTTTCGAACTGCCAAAGTTCCTTTCCAGAATTTCGGCTCATTATCAATATCCGATACCAACTCCCAAACTTTTTCAGCTGGCGCATTTACTTGAATTGATGATTCAATTACTGCCATGACTGAAGAGCAGTACTTTCGCAGTAAATATATTAGATTGCCCTTGGTAAAAGAGCAGACTGTGATGGGCATCATGCCTAAAATCCAGAACATTAACTCCGGTTCTAACGGCATATGCCATTCTTCCGTCACAGTCCTTTCAATAAAATGGATAACGAAAACATATGACAAAAATTGGAACCTTTGATGCTACAGAGTTTTGGAAAAACGCCTATGCTCATCAACGCGGAAAATTATTAAAAATAGTAAAAGTCCCCGAAGATCAAATTTTAATTTTAGCCAACAAAAAATATCTGGAATTACCTGCACCATTAAGATATGATATTGAAACTAGCGGAATAGAAAAAAAAGATCTTTTGTAGATTCGAAATTCATTTTAACAAGAGAATAAAGGGTTTTTTATGTCAAATGTCTCATATGATGATTTTGCAAAATTAGACTTGCGTGTTGCAAAAATAATAGAAACTGAATCAATCCCAGGAAAATCCAGAATCATAAAGGGAATTATTGATTTGGGAGATGATAGGCGAGAAGTCATTATTGGCGGTGCACAATATTATCAACCAGAGGATCTTGTAGGTAAAGTTGTGATAGTTATTGCAAACCTTGAGCCAAAAAAAATGGCTGGAGTTGAATCTAATGCTATGCTTCTGGCAGCAGACGTTGATGATAAACCGTTTTGGTTAACAGTAAATGAAGACGTTCCTTTAGGAAGTCCAATTAAATAATTCCGAATGGTTTAATTTGGATTCCTAGGTCGCAGAGATTATGGTGGATTTTACAAACATTGATCTTGATCAATTATTTGGTTTGGGTGATGATTCTAATCCACTTTTGATGTTAGTATGGATTTTACCGATAATTCTTTTTGTTTTCTACGGCCAGAGAATTCAATTAATTGTTACCTCTAGCGAAATCAAAAAGGCTATCAAAAAATTAGATGCATACAGAATTGAAGCAAGAACAGAGCTAATTGAACACGTTAAGAAAAATATGAATCCAAAAGAAGATCCCACCAAAAAAATTGACAGATTTTTAGATTACTTTACAATTATGCCTGTGGATATGGATCCTAATGGAATTGTAGATAAGGTAAGACATACAGTTAGAGCGCGAGAAGACTATTCTAGAAATCATGTAAAATCATTATCCCCTGAAACCAGTGAGTTAGAACTAAGCAAAGTCATTACAATTCTTGAAATTGCTACCTCACTTCATATGATTTACAAGATAGTCAACCACATGTATTTGACTGCAAAAAAACAGAACAACTATCCTTTGATTTTACCACTTCAAATGATTTTGCCTTTTATCATGGAGGAAGCTGAAGCCATAACAAAAGCAATTTCTGCTTTCAGGTTGGGACAACCCATTGGTGACGGGATTGGGCCAATGGTCGTAGGAAAAATGATGCTTGATACCAAAAAAGAGTTGATGGCATTTCAGACGGTATCAAGCGAGACAGAATTTGATGGACGAAAATTGATTTTGCTTAAAGCAGAAGGACCTGGTTCTTCTGTTGGTCGACCTGGAGATGCAGTAGAGGCAATTGTAGCCAAAAACAAACCTGACATTATCATAATGATTGATGCTGCACTAAAAATGGAAGGCGAGGATTCAGCTATTATTGCTCAAGGGTTTGGAGCCGCAATTGGAGGTATTGGAACCGAGCGATTCCAAATAGAAGATATTGCTACAAAAAATAACATTCCAATTTTTGCAATTGTGATTAAACAATCCATTAAAGAGGCAATAACTCTGATGAGCAAAGACATTGCAAACCAAGCAGAAACTGTACGCACTCAAATCCATGAAATGATTCAAGAGAATACAAAGTCTGGACAATCAGTTTTGCTAATCGGCGTGGGTAATACCATAGGAGTTCCTCAGTAATGTTCTCAAAAGAAGAAATTATCATTGCCTATACCATAGAAAAATGCAAGGCTTGTGAAATGGAAAGAAAAAGAAAATTCAAAGAAGGTGACTATTTGTATGCCGAGACTTCCAAATGTGATTCCTGTGAAGGTACAATGCAAATTGAGAAAATCTTTGGTGAGTCTATTGAGAAATAGTAGTTACTAAAGCCCCAGTTTCATTTGGAATGAAAGTATGTTCTGCCTGTGCAACTCTTTGCTCGTGAATCTCTAACAAAATGGGATATGCCTGTACTGCCTTTTTTTTAATCAAATAATTCAGCAGTTCTCTTGCTTCTTTTTCTTCCCATTGTTTTGTAAGCCAACGTAGTGCAAAGGGAAGCATGTTAAAGTTCTCCCAGATAAAATCCAGTAGTTTGTCTGCCTCTTCATTCTTGGTTTTCTTTCTTGAATTTAAGGCAAAAATATTTTTTATTTTTCCATTTCTTACAAATCCTCCCCCTTCTGCAGTCGTGACAAACGGCTCACATGCATAAGCTGATTCTCCAGATAAAGTAAATCCTCCAATCGACCAAATATTTGGAATTGTTTTTCCTGCATGAATTGTATACTGGTCAAGTGAGTGCCCACTTAGATTTGCAATTGGTTTGAATCCTTTCTGTTTGATGGTAGTTTCAATTGCTCGCCCGATGTCACTTGCCTTCACACCAACTTTAGCCATCGACATTGCCTTCTCAAGTGCCTCCTCGGCTGTTTGTACTAGGCCATCATATTGCGGGTCATAGCAAACAGTCACTGCAGTATCTGCAATGTAACCATTAATCTGAACTCCAAGATCAATTTTTACTAAATCAGAATCTGTAATTGTTATTGGATCCTCAGGCTCTGCTGTATAGTGAGCTGCTACCTCGTTAATGCTGGTATTTACTGGAAATGCACATTTTGCATCTCGTTTAATAATTTCTCCTTCTACTTCTTCGCAAATTTGATAAACTGTTTTGCCAACCCAGTCTTTAACTCGTACCATCTCTCTTACTTCCGATGCAATTTTTCCAGCTTTGATGTAGTCTTCAATCTGCATTGGTTGTGTTCTTTGACTTGCCTTTAAAATGATTATCTGAAGAATAGATTGGCATATTGATCAAAAAGCTATGAAGATACCTATATTATTAAAAATCATTAATTGATAAATTCTTTATTGATAGTTTGCACATCCTCCCCATCAAGTTTACTCCTTAATACTACTAATCTTCGCAAAGCCTCCCAGTTTGCTATAACTGCCAGGATGATCAGCATTATGAGAACTTGGTTAGTTAAAGCACCAATCACTATGAGCAGTAGTCTTACATCCCTGCCCATTCTAAACTTTGATCCCTTTGCCGTATCTCCGTTTTTAAAAATTGAATCATACTTGTCACTAGTATAGCTATTAAGGAAGCTTCCAATTAGTGCAAAAAATCCAATTATCCATATTGTCATATCCCCATTAATACTCCAGTGCCCATAGGATAGTCCCAAAATAATGGCAGCGTCTGCATATCTGTCTAAAACTGAATCAAGCCAACCTCCATACTTTGTCTGTCTTAGCTTGAGCCGTGCTACCTCACCATCACATCCATCCACTACCGAATGGATATGAACCAGCATTGCTCCTAAAACTAGATAAAAATATTCTCCATTGAAGAAAAAAGATGCACCAGCTAAACCAATAACAAAACTCAGAAGCGAAATCTGGTTTGGCGTAATTCCTGTCTTTAGTAATAATTTTGAGATTCTCAGTGAAATTGGCCTGTTAAGTATTCTGGATACTGGCCCATCTGTATCCTTTTTGAGTTTGTTGCAAATTAGCAGTTCAGCATTTTTTCTGTCAGTTTTATCATCAACATCAATCCAGAAATTCTCTTCAAGCTGCATGTATCTCATCTTGTGCCGTTTTGCTAGAATTTTTATTCCTCCAGAAAGACCCTCATCTCCTTGGGAGACACTTTGCTCTAGGGCATCAAAAATTACCGGATTACAAATGAATATCCCAGTATCTATACAGTTGTAGTCATTCAAATCCTTCCCAATTGCCTCAATTATGTGATCTACAGTGCGAACCTTTGTTGCGTCATCTATGTTTAGATGCTCTTTTGGATTTTTATCAACACAAAGAATACATTCATCGTCTCCAATCTTTGTTTTTAATAGCCTGTTTAGTATTCTATGGTCGTAGTTGTGATCAGCCATCAGCAGCACAAATGATTCTTTAAAATTATCTCTAGCTTTTAGAACTGAAACACCATTGCCTCGAGTCCACGAGTCATTTTGAACATACTGTATATCTACACCATATTTTTTTCCATCAGAGAGTGCATCTCTTATTTTCTCACCATTGTATCCGGTTACAATACAAAATTCTTTAATTCCTGATTTTTTTGCAGTAAGGATTACTCGCTCTATGAGACCCAGACCAAGGAGTGTTACCAATGGTTTAGTATCTCCAATCGGTCTTAGTCTTTTCCCCATACCAGCTGCAATAATTAACGCTTTCATTTTTATCATTATTTGTTTATTTCAGATACTATTTGCTCTAGAATTCCTTGATTTGCTGCAACAATAAAGGACAATCTAGTTGAATGTCCAAAATCTGAATCTAATGGTAGGGAGTTGACATCCACTATTAAACCACCAGCTTCCTTGACTAGCAGGTATCCTGCTGCTATATCTTGAACACGAATTTTATCTCGTAAATCAATTAAAACACTCATTGAACCTCGGGAAAGAAGAGCCATCTCAAGTGCGTTTGCCCCATAATGTCTTGTAGGGCCGTGGCGTTCAAATATTGGTTGTAATTTTTTCAAAAGTTCTGGGGATGCACCTGATGTATTTACCCCAACAATTTTGTATGCCATCTCTTCATCTTGCACATGAATTTTAGTCTCATTCAAAAATGCGCCTTTTTCTTTTGATGCCCAATACTGTTCTCCATTTGATAGATTGGTAACTACTGCATCTGTAATCGAACTTAGTTTGTCATCTGTGGCAAATGCTAAGGAACAGCAAAAGAATGGAATACCGTTAATTGCGTTATCTGTCCCATCAATTGCATCCATGATGACATATCCTTTTGGATAATCATTTATTTCGACACGTCCACATTCTTCACCTAAAACAACACAATTGAAATTAATCTTTTTTAGATAATTTAGAACTGTTTTTTCAGCTACTAAGTCAATGTTTCGTGAAATATCTCCACCAGCACCTATGCCAAAATCACCTCCAGCGGCTTTTGTTCCAGCTAGGTTTTTTACATTATCGTAAACTTGTTTTGAGGCTTGACGTAAGATTTCAATTACTTCCATAACAGGAATGAATTTTTTCGTAATTTAAATGAAAAAAATTTGAATTTTCCCCATTGTTATCTCCGAACTATTCTTCTGCTGCTGCACCCTCAGCCTCTTAGAAATTAGAAAATAACTCTAGAAAAACTATTTTTTAAAACACTTGCAATCACATTCAAACATTCCAGCCTTTCCCATACACTGTTCATGATGCTCAAGATAAGTAAAAAGATCCTACTACTTTGTATCTGTGAAGCTTAAATTGGGTATTTTTTATGATTCGTTGGGATCGTGGTCTAGCTTGGTATGATTCTGCGTTTGGGACGCAGAGATCGCGCGTTCGAATCTCGCCGATCCCATTTTAATCATTATCTTATTATCAAATATCACAGTCAATTTAGTGCCGAGCAATGAAGAAGAGTTAGAGTAATGACTTTGAAATGAAGTAAACCTAATGGCTCTGAGCTCCGGCACGTTTTTATCAATAATTGATAATCGTGATTTAATTGATTTTTGAGAGACGCGATATAGTTTTGATTGTAGGAATTACTCTTGTTGTACTTGGAATCACTCAATACATACGTATAGAAATTTCTGCATTAATTGGAATATTGTTGTTTTTTGGAATCAAAGTCTATGTTGCCAGAAAAAGACGAATGATTGAAAATGATGTTGGAGAAGGTGTTTGTATGGAATGTGGTTTTAAAATCATTGATAAAAAATGCCCTAACTGTGACTTGGAAAATGAATAATTTTTAAGGAGAGATTACAACACAAAAACATGGTTGCAAGAAAAAAACCAACATCAAAATCTACTGTATCCCAAAAAAGACGTATAGCATCAAAGAAAGGATGGCTCACCCGACTTCAAAATATCAAGAAAAAATCAAGTTCAAAAACCTCCAGAGGATTAACTTCTGAAAAACTAAAAAAACTTCAACGAACAGAAAAGATTCGAATCATCTCAAGACGAAAGGGACAAACGAAAGGAAAGAGCCTTACTACTGACAAGCCAAAATTAAAGTCAAAAAAACCTGTACGTCTAGCACGTAGGCCACATAAAAAACGTGTTTCAGTCAGGTAACTGAATCGTTTCCTAATTCTTTTTGACTTTGAGATCAATCATACGCACTCTCTAAATACCAAAAAGTTGTAATTTACGCATGAAAAATGCGCAAAAGGTAAGATTTCTGAGGTCAACTTTCACAACAAGCTCAACTTTTCCTCTATTCAATTCTAAAAAGAGGCCTATAGTCTATCCCATATAGGAAAACGCAATGATTAGGAACATCACTATTTTATTTTCCATTTTAGTTTTAGTAGGGCTAGTGATTCCGGCTAGTGCTCAGTCATCAATTACTGATCATGTTGTAATTAATGAAGTTGATATTAATCCACCAGGAGATGATTCAGCATCTCCATCAGAATGGGCAGAGCTTTACAATCCAACTGATTCAGATGTAAATATTGGTGGTTGGAGTATTGCATCTACTACGGTTCTAAAGCAGACATTTACTATTCCTGTTGGAACTGTAATTGAACCTGGACAATTTTTAACATATTCGTACAAGACAGTTTGGTTTACTGATACCAACGAAGTAGTTGAACTTCGTGATGAAAACGGAATTGTAGTTGATGCAACACCGCTAATGTCTGATATTAAAAATGACTTTACCTCTTGGCAAAGAATCTATGACGGGTATGATCTTGACAGTGCAGATGATTGGAAGTTTGAAACTTCAAACGCCGGTTCAACAAATGGAAAAATACCTTTAGCTGAAGATGTTCAGAATGTTTTTGTAACAATAAATTCTATAAAGCCTGGCTATGTATTTGGAGAGACTGCAGTTCTTCAAGGATTTGTATCTGAAGAAGTTTTCATAGTGCAACAAGGCGATTTTAAACCAGAATCAGTAACAATAACAATAAAGGGACCAGGTTACGAGTCTGATGTTTTACTTTATTTTGATCTTAACTTGCAATTTGAAACTACGTTAAGTTTGCCCCCTGTTCTTGGAATAAGCGAAGGAGTGTACAATGTCTCAGTAATCTATGGCGGAGTTACATCCTCGACAATCTTTTCAGTTGGAGATGAAGTCATAGAATTAGAAATCCCAGAAGAAAGTGTCTTTGCAATAGTTACAGACAAGTCACAGTACCTACCTGGAGAAACATTATCTATTTCTGGAATTACCTCTGAGGAAATTCCATTTGAGGGAGTAAAGTACGAACTAATAGATCCCCATGGAGAACTAATTGAAACTGGAACGCTTTATCCCATTGATGGAGAGTTTTCAGGAACAATTTTTATAACTACTGTCAATCCTGTTTATGGAATCTATGTATTGAATGCAGAATATTTGGGTAATACATCCACTTCATTTAACGTAGTTGAGGACATTAAAGAGGACGTTCTAATTTCTTTGTGGACTGACAATGAGGCTTATGGCTTGGGTGATGTTGTAACAATAACTGGTAGATTAAATGATCTTTGGATAAGTTCCTTAGACTTGGAAATTCTTCAGACCAGAAACACTGCCCTTGCAGGAAATGAATTTGGTGGAGGAAACTTTGCCTTCAAAATTTTAGATGTAGTTAGATTAGAAGGTGACAGCTCATTCAAATACTCATTTCAAATTCCACCAGGTGAAGAAAGACTAGGTGATTACAGAGTTAAAGTTTCTAAAGATGTAGGAACTGCAATCAAAACTTTTTCTGTAGTAGATGATCCTTCTATCTAATAATTAGAGAACCATTTACAATTTCAACAGATAAACCAATTTATGATTTTGGAGATAAAATAATAATTAGCGGTTTTGTAGATGACTTGAGTCAATCTACTTCTGATACTCCTGTAGTAAAAGTGTCAATAAAAGATAAAGATGGAAATCCTCTAACTATGATTGGAGATACAGGAGGCGGTAGATTAGCAACTACTGGCTCTGCTGTTTCTTATGATTTTACTGCGGTACCTGATCCTTCGGGAAGATACATGGTTTCAACTGAACTCATCAGAAACGTTTTTGACGAAGGCCAATACCTTGTAACGGCAAAATATCTCAAACTTGAAAGATCTGCAACATTCTCAGTTATTGATTCCCTAAACGCTGATACTTCCATATTTTTGGATAAAGAAGTATATGGCTTGGGCGAGACTGTATATCTTTCCGGATTGCTTCCACAGATAGGCGTTTCCTCAGTATCTATCTCTATTACAAAACCTGATGGGAGCATGATAAACTCGGGAGCTAGTTTGGATAATCAAAAATTTTCTTGGGAATGGATAACTCCTTCTGAAGAAAAACAACAAGCGATAAAATCTGTAGATGACAGATCTTTACTTAAAACTAATCTGGGAATTTATAAATTAAAAGTCTCAACTGATACACAAAGTATAGATATTTTCTTCAAGGTCTCTTTAGATCCTGCAAATGACAGCCTTTCAATATTGCCAATAGATGTTTACACTGAAAAACCAATCTACAAAGCTGGAGAAACACTAAATGTACTTGGATCCGTTATTCTTAGAGAACAAGGAGACGAGGGATTAGTAGTTCCAGAAAGAGTGCATCTAACTATAACTTCTGAAATAGCTCCTACCAAAATAATTCACCAAGCATCTGTTTACCCCAACCAAGGTGGAAATTTCCAGAGCTTTTTTGAATTACCTATAACCATTTTCAGTGAAGGCCAATACAAAGTAAAGGCCTTATACCTGAAAAAACAAACCGACTATTCATTTGGAGTGGCAAATGACTTTACATTTGGGTTAGATGAACCAGTTACTTTATTGATCTCGTCTGATAAATCACAATATCATCCAGGAGATGTTGTCTTTGTAACTGGAAAACCAAACAAATTGATCTATCTTGAGGAGTATGGTGTTAGCGTGTTTAAGAAAACCGGTTCAGAAATTACATGTGGTTCATTTATCTGCGGAACTCATGATGGTCCATCAACAACTATTAGACCAAGTCCTAATGGTTCTTTTTCATACCAATTTGCAATTCCTGATTCTATAACTAGTGTTGGCACCTATGAAGTAACAGTTGAAGCAGATTTTGAAATTAAAACTCTCCTGTTTGATGTTGTAGAACCATCTGAGGAGGAAAAACCATCAAGGACCATTATTGAAAAGGTCAACAGCATACCTGATGACAGTATATCCATTAGTACTATGCAAAAAGAATTTGATGATGTTGTGGCAGGCCCTAGAGTTTTGTTAGGCTCACTTATTGCATCCCCACGTGGTGAAGAACCAAATGTTAACCTTAGAGTTGTCTCAGAATCAGGTGTGTGTGTAATTGGTCCTGAAGAAAACTGTCTTGTTCAGGAATCTACTAGAAAACCAGGAGAAATTTATGATGTAGTAGAAGTCGACGGTGTTAGTCTCAAGGTAAGATATAGCGGTCCTGATGCTCGCGTAGAGAAATTCTCAATTTTACCTGAATCAGCAACAGCAATGCTACCCGATTCTGTTTGGGATATTCAAGTGGTAAAGGATAGTCAAGTATCTCGCCTTTATTATAAAATTAATTATTCACCATTAGAGTAAACTCCAAATAGAAATTTTTTTACCATACTTTATTGAAACTATACGTTTTACGATTCAATCAAGATGATCCAAAAAAATGCACAGCAGCTAAAATGGTGAAATTTAAAATTGCAAGCGATGTTCGAAACACAAATAAAAAAAACCTTGTATTGGATCCTTTCTCGGATAAAGTGCTGCTTCCTAAAGATAAATCACTAATCAACTCTATAGTTGGAATTGATTGTTCATGGAATTTGGTCGATCAGGCATTCTCAACAAAATTCATTGGTGTCAAAAGAAAGTTGCCTCCATTACTAGCTGGTAATCCTGTAAATTATTCAAAATTAAACAAGCTCACTACTGCTGAGGCAATTTCAGACTCATTATTTATTATGGGTTTTAAAAAAGATGCACTTGAATTACTCAATAAATTCAAGTGGGGACATACCTTTTATGATCTTAATCAAAATCTTTTAGACGAATATTCTAAACTAGAATCCGAGGATCAATTGGAGACAATTCTAAAAGAGTATAGACTCTTGGATTAGATTATTTTCGTTTTTTAAGAAAAGCAACAATGGCAATAATAATTGCAATTATGGGTACAGCGAACCAAAGAATCTCTTCATCATCCTCACTGAATTGAGTTTCGTCTGGAACAATCTCGGGCAATTGATTTTGGGCTCCTGTAACTAAGAAGCTAGTAGTGTAAAAGTCAGGTTTTAAGACGGTATTTGATAATGCAAATAGCTTTAGATCGTTTGCTCCAAGCCCTAATTCTTTTGTCTGTTCTCCAGAAATTTTTATCTTAGTTGGATTTTCTGTTACTTCAATTATTTCAGATGAGACTAGACTTCCGTTATTGTTACTTAAGAAATAAAGAATAGAATCGGTTTGAGATGTTTCAATAACGATGTTTAATACTCCTTCTTTTTGAATTAGATTTGGAATTTGAACGCTTGTAATTTTTGGAAATTCTGTATCTTCAAAGTCAGACCAGTGTCCTGCTTTGAATGGATATGATTCATCTTCAAATGCTGATACGCTTATTGTTCTTGACTCTGGAGAATATCCATTAAGATAGAATGGTCCATTACTAATTACTGCATGTTTATTTTTGGTTATCCATTCAGAAGATGCAGAATATCTATTCTCAAAATATTTAAAATTAGATTCTAAATCTTTTAATGATGACGGAACGAATCTTTCTTTTTTGAATTCATCAAGATAACTTTGAATGACTATTGCATCATTTGGAATTATCAAAGAAACCCAATTGATATTTTTACTTGTAGCGCCGGACCTTGATATGGAGACTTTACCATCAATTACTGCTTGCTCTATAGCAGAAAAAATTTCCCATGGCATTGTGCTCCACAAGGATGCCCAATCAGCTATTTCCCCCTCATCAAAATGCCAGAAATCTACATACACTTCAATTGTATCTTCATCAATTGGTTTTACACCAATTAATGTCTGAACAGATTGTGCAGCACGTGGGGTAAATTCAGAATCAAATGTTTTGTCATTTTCATCTGTCTGAGTTCCCCATTCTATTGTAAAATACAGGGAATGCAAAACGTCATTCATATCCATTTTTTGACCATTGTGCCAGTTACTGAATTCCAGGTCAAAGGTTACTTTGCTCACGGCTTGCGAATCTTCATCCACTTTTTTCCATTTCTGAGTAATAGGATCCCACATTATGGCATCATCTGGAAGATCCAACATTCCATCAGGACCTGCAGTTTCTACCTTCCAATCTCCACGGACAGGAAAAATTTCGCCAGTAAAAGGATGTGGGAATGTCACAGGATCTGATAAAATTCCCCAAATTTGCCTACTGTAGCTATCACTAAATCCCATTACAGGATTCCAAGCTCCTTGGTAGATTTGTTTAACTCCGATAACTAATTCATCTTTGTCGCTTTGAGCATTAATTGGAGTAAATCTACTTGGCACCCCAGCACCAAAGTCATTTACAATTCCATGAGTTCCTTGGTTTACCACATATTGATCAACCTTACTTGCCAAAAAAATTCTAACTGATTCATTTACTCCTTCAACAGTTGCCTGTTGAATTAGTTCTTCTCTTTCTTTTGCAGATTGAAAGTCTCCAGTATAGATTCTTTGAGATAAAGAATCGATATGATCATTTTGGTAATTCCAATAATCAGGAACATTAAATCCTGGCATATTTGAAAACCATGGAGAGTACATTTGACCCAAACCCACAGAGTCATATTTTACAAATGCAGATTTATTCCAGCCTTCAGTGTACAAGTTCCACTTCAAGTCAGCAGGGTCTGAACCATATACAACTACAAATGCTTTGTTTAAATCCCCAAAATCTTTTTTCACGGTAAATCCAATTCTTTCTAATTCTGAAGCTAAAATTTCTCCAATTGATTTTCTAACAGGATCATCACTTCTTATAAAAAATATTATTTCTATTGGAGCCCCATTCATTTGCCATTTATCTCCAACTTTAGTCGCTCCTCTCTCTTTGAGATTTTTTGTAATTGTCTCTTCAGCTAAAGTTGGATTGTATCTAAAATTGAAAGCCTCTAATTGTTCAATTATTGTTAGGTACGTAGGATCAAAGGGACCATAATTGGATATCATAGGCGCTCCATATCCTGCCATCAGTTCATTTACGATTAATTTTCTATCTACTAGATAATTTAGGGCAAATCTATTCTCTTTTATGGAAAACGGATTAAATTTTTCAGTTTCTGCGGGGTTTACAAGGATACTGTAAGATCCACCTGATGATTCATAAACATCTAATCCTTCTCTAGCCTTTGCATTTTCTAATCTATCTGCTGAAATTCTATAATAGTATAAATCTAGATTCCCATTTCTTACCTCCTCTAGAGCAGTATTCTCATCTAAATATTGAATAAACCTAATAGAATCGAAATAGGAATTCTTTTCTGCAAAGATCTCATTAAAACCAAAAATTGTAATTACAAAAGCTAGCATTATTACTAGCGATAATTTCATGCTCATAATTTGAGATAGTCTTAATAAAACTTATTTCATTATAACCTGACATTATATGCTCCTAAAACCTAAATTCTCTTTATTCCTAATGAAAATTCAAATGAAATTTAATAAAAACATGTTAGATACATTACCTGGGATTATCCCTGGAGGAATTTCTGTTCATGATTTTTCTGCCATAACTAAAACTGATATTGAGGATTCAAAAAAAATTTTAGAAAACTTTTTTAAAAGTGGTATTGGGTCAAAACAAGACGATAAATACTATTTTGATGAAAGTGACAAACTAAAAACAGCATTAATGTTAATTGAAAACGGCCTTCCTTTAGATGAAATTGCTATTGCTCTTAACTGGAGGGATTTTGAAGGATTGACTGCTGAAATCTTAAAGGCAAAAAATTTTGCGGTAATAAAAAATCTTATTCTTAAAAAACCACGTATGGAAATTGACGTTGTTGGAATAAGGTTGGGGGTAGCAATGCTAATAGATTGCAAACATTGGAAAAGATACAGTACTTCAGCGCTGTCTGAGGCAGTAAAAAAACAAGTTGGAAGAACAAAACACTATATCTCAAACACACCTGGAGCTATAGCTGTCCCTGTAATCGTAACATTATATCAAGATAAAATTGATTTTATTGACCGTGTTCCAATTGTTCCAATTTTTCAATTCTCATCATTTGTGGATGAATTTTATGGGAATCTAAAAGAAATGAAGACTATAGAATCTAATTAAAATTATTTTTTGGGAATCATGAAAATTAAGAATATTTCGTCAAAATTTGTTTGATTAGAGAAACAAGCTAGTCAAAAACAAGACAACACATCCAATCATAAATCCCTTTGTAATCTTTAGAGAATTGTCTAAGGCTTTAGAAAAATCTTCAAAAATCCCTTGACCCATTATTTTTACTTCTGTCTGGTTCTCGAGAATCTCATATTTAGCCGTACTAATTCTATCTTCTGCTTTTTTTGCAATTTCTAATAACCAATTTGATAGCTTGTCCGCCCCAGTTATCAATCCTAATTGATAATAACCATTTTTGTTTCTGGCCTTTACTCGAGCAAAATGAGTATCGGATGTACATATTTCTAAAAGATTATAGTTTTTATCTGCAAAGTTTTGCACAATTTTCTCTCTAATCCCATTCTCCATATTGTTCGCATCTGCCCATCCGAGGAAGTATTTCTTGTCTTTGATTTTAAGACATATTATTCCAAGTCCGCCCATCCCCAAATCTTCCGCCCATACATCCATTTCATCAGAGTTGGCATATCCAAACTCAATAGGATAATTTTCTTTTCCTATCAAGGAATCCAGACAGGATTTTGCCGCCTTTAACATATTTTCTGCATCTTCCTTTGAAATTTCTTTTCCCATCGCATTATGAGAATCTACTATCAATGGTTTTGAGTAATTTCTATTCTTTGCATATTGTTCGATGTCTTTTTTCATAAAGTTTGGAATATCTTCCATTCCATGAGGCGACAATGACAAAAACAGCAATGGGTTATTTCCAAAGAGCAATCCGACAACTCTGGCTTTATTAATTTGAACAGCAATGGGCTCTGTGCATGTTAACCCTTCTTCTTTGGTAACGTAGTTGTCTAGATTTTCTAAATAATTTTCAACTTGGTTTTTTGATGGAAGATTTAAGGAATGATCTGATATGCTATGCAAAACCATAGCTGACGAATCAAGATTCTTGTAAATCAGGTATGGAATATTACTTCCTCCTACTGGATGATATGGTCCTGGATGAATTTCTGGTATAACCATCCTAAAATCTGTCTTATGTGTAGGTGAGTGTAGCCTAATTTGGGTAGTTGCAACTTTAGTTTTACTTGAACGTTCTTCCATTAATTCTTCAGCTTCAACGAAATCATTTTTTTGTGATGCCAGGTACGCTTGAATTGTTTTATGAGTACTTTTCATTCCAGGCCTACCTGCTCTATCAGTTACAAAAGACCAAGCACTTGCAATTACCAAAAATGAAATTCCATATCCTATCGTCATTGGATCAGTTAACATGGGGACCCACATTTCATTTGGAATTAGTACCAAAAACATTGAAAGTGGTTGAACAAAACATACTGCCCACCCTTTTTTGAGATTGGCTCCTAATGTCGTAGTGAAAATTCCAATCCTAAAACTTGCAAACAGAAACATTCCAAAGGTAATGAAAAACAATGATATCTCCTTAGATAGCACTATACTTGCAGCTATTCCCATTACCAAAGTTAAAAGCCAAACTAGATTTCCAAAAAGAGACGCATGAAGTGCTTTTGAATATTCTTTTCTTTTACTAAATTGTATGTCAATTAATTGAACAACCCCTAAAGTTACAACTACTGCAGGAATTCTAAACCATAATTCATCTGTTCCAAGATATATGATGTGAATTATTGCCGAAATTGCAGTTGCAACAAGTAAAGAAACTACAAGAGAGAAATATTGCGATGATGGATTAACTAATGTAAGCGAGAATCTATTATGGATATTTGAAACATCATCTTCTGATTTTACCATTATTTGATCACGGAGTAAAGAATAATTCAATGGCCCATGAAACAACAATCAAGCTCATTGGTATGCTAACTACAATTCTTGGATCCATTTTGAATCCTTTAGTCTCATCTTCAAAGAATCTCATCAACCCTCCGCTTGATGCTTGTAGTGGTGCAGATTTTTTATCAGCCATGACTAATTTTCAAAACCATTATTTTGACATAAATACTTTATTGGGATGCCTAAATTTGGTTATAAATGAAAAATATTTACAATTCAGGAGTCTATTAGTAGCAATCAAAAAAATTTGAAATAGGATTTAATGAGATTTAAAATGGATTCATAGTTACAGTTTTGGTTACTTGTGAGAAGTGCCATCATGGGCATCATGATCAGTGTATGGGCAAGGCAGAAATGTTTGATTGTGACTGTAAGTGTTTGAAAAATAGTTTTTTTGTGTTATTTTCTAATTTCTAACAGAATATTCTCATCAATCCATTTAATTTTCTCTAAATCATCAAAATTATCCTTGATGTTTTGCTGAAATATTTGCAGAGATTCTTGGAATGTTTCTTTATCGTATAGAGCAAATGTAGAATAGTGATTGTTCTCTGCTTGAGTAATTAGTCTATCTAGATTAGATGTTCTATGATGCCCAAATACTCTAGTAGAATGAACCTTCATATCTGCCTCTTGAATGTGTTGTTTTAATTCATCTAGTTCATACAAACGAGTCTCAATTTCTGCAAATAACGGAAATTGCTCTCCCCAGATATTCCGAGAATTTTGATTTCTTAGTCTGGTATAGATAAAAAGACGCCCATTATCTTTGAGGGACCTTAGTGATTCGGACAAAAACTTTGGAACATCAAAATGGTGTATCGCATTAAAGGTAACAATGCAATCCATCGAGTCGTTATCTAGTGGCAGTCTGTTTGCATCGCCTTGCCTTGTACAAAAGTTTGTAGTGTTTTGTTCTGTAAGATAATTCTCCAATGATTTTAGCATATTTTCGTCGAAATCTATACAGTGTAGATAACATTTTTCTTTAAGATATCTCAAAAACTCTATTGAATATCTACCATCCCCACAACCAATATCTGCCATATTGATTTTGGATTTTCCTTTAATCTGGTTTGTTATGTGTAAAATTGGTTCAGTGTCTAGTGTTCTTACGCTTTTATATTTTGAGGCAATCGATGAAAAGTGATTATGCAGATTTTGTTTAATTATAATCTCATTTTGTGTAAGTGACAAGGATAATTATGGGTTTTTTGCCCTTAATCATTGTTTTTAACAAACTAGGCCTCCGTGCTTGATTTAAGGGCTCTATCTCTCTTACAAAAATCACAATACTCTTCTTTTGAATTACTATTAATCGGAGTTAAACAATCATGGCAATATTTCATGATTAAAGGAGCCAATCCTTGTATATTAAGAATTTCAGTTCTCATCTCTTGCAAAAAATAATTTAAGACTAGCTAGTTATTTTCATCTTTTTATTTTATCCAGGGCCTCAATGAGCGAATTGATAGATTTTAAAATGATTTGTTGTTTTTCGTGGTCAGATTCTTGTTCTAATTCCTTAGATATTACCTCAAGTTTTTTTTCTAAGGTTTCGATTAGATTGGCTTTTTGATCTTTGTTATCCTGTTTAATGATATTTCTTTTTTCAGGTTCTCTACCACAACTTACACAAAAGGCTTGACCCTCTTTCATCACTCTAACTCCTGAACAATAAGGACATGGTTCTCTTAACAGAGTTGCTCCTTGTAGTAACATTTCTACTGCTTTTTTTGTAAGGTCGTTTGTCACACATTTCAATAAATATTCTATTTAAAAAATCCAATTGTCTTTCATAGCTAGCTTTTCATCTAAGAAGGCTTAATAGTGCGTAGAAGGGATATTTTTCGAACGAATGGCAGTAATTTGTAAAATCTGTGGCCTTCCTGAAGATCTTTGTGCTTGTGGTGAGCTAGCAAAAGACAGCACAAAAATAATTATTCGATTAGAAACTAGAAGATTTAAGAAAAAAGGGACTATGATTGAAGGATTAGATTCAACATTAAAAAATCTAGAAAGTGTTGCCAAACAATTAAAGAACAAATATGCATGTGGGGGAACCGCCAAAGAGGGTTACGTATTTTTGCAAGGTGATCATCGGGATACCATTAAAGATACTCTGGTCAACTTGGGATTTCCAGAAGCAAGTATTGAACTTCATTAGACCAAAATTGCAAAAACCAAATAAAATTCTTCAGATAATTGGAATTCCTCACACAGCGTTATTGTCTGTAATATTTGGAATGATGATTCTTTCATTTCCTCTTGGGACTTATGTGATGTTTCATAGTGAATTGGGTAATGACATTAATTTTGAATTTCCAATAATTCCATCTGAAAATTTTACAGCTGGAATTGAAATCGGTGATGCATTTATTGTCTTATGGTCTACATACGTAATTTTTTTCAGCATTGCCATGTTTGGCCCAAAAGAGGGTTTTTTTAAAACTATGTCTTTGCTTTTATCCCATGGAAAACTAGAAACGAAAACAAATTACATGGTTGCTATTACCAAATGGTTTTCAATTTTAATATTGGTATCTGCAATAATTAATTTTATTCAGGAAGGATTCGGAGTTTCTACTGTTCCTCCTACTGTTAAAAATGATCTTATTCAGTTTTTTTATGTTAGCTTGGCTCCTATTTCAGAAGAGTTGGGTTTTAGAGTAATCTTAATTGGGATACCGTTGTTTTTAATTTATTCCCACAAAACTTCGGTTAAGCATTTTTTCAAAAGTTTATGGTCCCCTTCAGAAAATTTGAATATCTTCGAATCAAAACGCGCAATAATTTTGATAATAATCGTTGCAGTATTTTTTGGTCTTCTCCATATAATTTCTGGAGAACCGTGGAGTAATGGAAAGTTTGCACAAGCTGCGGCAAGTGGAATAATTTTGGGGTGGCTATATTTTAGATTCGGATTAATTTCTGCAGTTCTAGTTCATTGGGCAACAAATTATTTTATATTTTCATATGTGAATTTCATTTCTCAGGCAAGTCTGATTTCTGTTGAAGATGCATTTTCTCATTCGTTAATCGGTACGATGGAGATAATATTTTTAATTTCAGGAATCTTGTCTATCAGCATAATGTCTTTAAAGTATTTTTATTCTAAACGAAAACCTAGTTTAGAGGTTTAATGCAACCTTTAGACCCTTGTACCGGTTTCTGATGGTAACTTCAGTTACCCCTGCTGCCTCAGCAACATCTCGCTGTGTTTTGTTTTCACCATTTGTTACACATGCAACATACAATGCTGCGGCCGCTAATCCCATGGGATCTTTGCCTGATGAAATTTTTAATTCTTCTGCTCTTTGCAAAATTTTAGTTGCCTTTCTTTTTGCCTTTTCAGACAATCCAGCTTTGCTTGCAATTCTCGCAATACATTTAACAGGATCAACGACTGGCATTTTTAATTCAAGTTCTCTTAACAATAAACGATAACATCTTGCAATATCTTTTCGCTTTATGTTGCTTGATTGTCCAACATCTTTTAATGTTCTGGGGGTTTCCGTGTCCCGACATGCGGCATAAAGGGCTGATGCAATCAATGCCGAAATGGATCGTCCTCTAACTAATCCTTTCTCTAAGGCTTTACGATAAATGTAAGCTGCCTTTTCAATAACCGAGTCTCCAAGTGCAAGTTTGTCTTTTAGTCTGTCTAATTCGCTAAACGCTTGTCTAAAATTTCTATCTACTGGTTCATGTACCTGACTTCGACTATCCCAAGTCCTTAATCTTTCGATTGTATTTTTCATTGCAGCCGTTAGTGGCTTTCCAGTAGCATCCCGGTTTTGAGGATTAATTATTGTGGCCAGCCCCATGTCGTGCATAGCCAATGATGTTGGAACCCCTGTCCTACTCTTGCTTTCCCCCTCATTAGAAAATGATCTCCATTCTGGTCCGGATTCATCTACCTTTTCAGTAATTACAAAACCACACTTTCCACAGAAATTCTCACTAGTATTGGCATCTGTGACTAGTGTTCCTTTTCCACACCTTGGGCATTTCTCTTTTTGATTAACTTTATTAGCCATTTTCATAATTCCCGCGTCGATTAATTATAATATATAACCATTGCTGTCATCTCCTATATAAGATATCTGGTGATCGTAGAGTCCGACTAGGTTATTTTTTAAACTTTTTGACTATGAATTTTCATTCCCAATCTAAAACATCCTGAATTTTTTTTGCAACATCTGGTTTCTCATTTTGAGCTAGTAAGAATGTCAGATCTTCCATATTATCCACATCCCACATTATTCTTTTTACAAATACCAATGATACATCTCTAGTTCCCTCTTTGGCGGCACTCATGTGAATTTTGTAACTGTCTTCATCATAGTGTGTTTTCATCAAATTTACGGGCTTTCGAACTAGGGCATTGGTTCCATCAAACCTCCTTGAGGGTACAACAATAACAAAGTCCGAATCTGATTTGAATTTTAACATAAAATCAAGGTCCTGCGTTTTGATATATGGTATGTCTTGAGGAAAAACAATTGAAGCTTCAAATCCATTCTTTAAAAGATACTTGTCAGCTAGGGCGACTGCATCATTTACCCCAGATTCTTCATTATCGATAATTGGAATTACTTCAAATTTTTTACCAATGGCTAAGGCTTTTTTCTCTTTAGTTACAATAATGATTTTATCAATTTGGGGAGAAATAGTTAAGATGCCCAGAATTTCTTCTAACATTATTTCACAGATTTTTTCTGTTTGTTCAGAGGAAAGTCCTAGTCTTGTCTTTGCCTGCAAAAAAGTTTTTACTGGAATTATTGCTGCGGTTTTCAAACTATATGTGAACTTGTTTTAAAATAAAATTGGCCAATGCCTCTTCCGCTAGTTTATTTTTCATAGTTATTTTTGTTTCATACGCCTTCATATCAAGACTATTAATTTTCTTTACAAGGTTTTTGTCTTTGAAATCAACAATAATATTTGAGCAAACATCTGAATACATCTTTGCCAATCCATATGCATTTGATTCAATTCCTGCTGCTTCCATGTATTTTGCAGCAGGGCCTGTAATGGCTTTATCTCCAATTAATGGACTTACCGCCACTACTTTTTTCTTATTTTTAGAAAGTTCTTTTCTTATTCCTTTGATTTGAAGCATTGGACCAATTGATGTTAGTGGATTTCCAGGTGCAAGAATTACCATTTCAGCATCATGAATTGCATTTACTGCTTCTGGATTAGGTCTTGCCTTTTCTGCTCCTATGTATTGAATACCTTCTACTTTGTCTCTTCCTCTATGTTTTACCCAATATTCTTGAAGATGCAATTCTCCTTTGTCAGTTGTGATTCTAGTTTCTATGCTGTTATCGGTAACCGGAATAATGTTTGCTGTAACTGCAAATTTTTCACACATCCATTTGGTAATATTACTCAAATTTTTTCCATTTTTGAGCATATTGGTTCTAATCAAATGAGTAGCAGCATCTCTATCTCCAACTCTGAACCAAGTTTCTTCACCAAAGACTTCCATCTGTCTCAAAAAATTGAAAGTGTCTTTTTTTATTCCCCAACCTCTTTCGTGATCAAGCAAGTCTGCAAGACCATAAATTATGGTGTCAATATCAGGGCATACGTAAAGTCCATACAGCCAATAATTATCGCCTACGTTTGCAATTACGTTTACTTTGTCCTCGTGGGCTACTACTCCCCTAACTAATTTTACAGATCCTGTTCCCCCGGCTAATATTGTTATCATCTTATTTCCTCTAAAACGTTTTTTCTGGCATTATTACTCCATATTACTTTTTCAAAATATCTCGATCTGGCTATTAGGATAAGTTTATTACTCAATATTGAAATATTTGACCTGTGTCTAGGGCTGTGCTTTTAACTGTTTTAATTGCAGGTCTTCTCGTATTTGGTGCTAGCTCTTCTGCATGGGCAGCACAATTGAACGCTCAAATAAACCCAAATAGTGAAGAATCTACCTTTAAAGTAAACTATCAGAAAACTGTGTTTGTAGAATACCCAGATGGCGGAATGTTGTTCGACGAATTGCGTTTAAAAGAATGGACAATAAGTGGGACTGCTGATTCTTCAAATGCTGGTGTTCAAGAATTAATGGACAAACTTAATTCTAAAATTGGAAGTGATGGAAGCCAAGCTAGAATTATAGATCTTGATGTGACTTATGATTTTCACCTTAAAGGAAGAAACCTAAACAGCGCTATAGATTACCAAGTGATTATTGAAGGAACCTTAACTAATTATATAATTTCCAAAGATCAATCAAAAACTCTAATTGATCTTGGTTGGCGAGGATTGTCAGTTACTGATGAAATTTTAATTGACGGTGTTGGAATAAATCATCCTATTTCTATTCTTAAAGAAAAAGAGCCCGTAGTTTACAATATACTTTCAGGAACTGAGGCCGAAGAAATTTTGTCAAAAAATCTAATTGATGCAAATTTTATCTTAGAGCAGCCAATGACCAACTGGCACTTCTTGTTTGATCCCACTGGAATCAATGTGGATGCCAGTACTTTTGGTTTAGATGAATCAATATCAGGATTCGTGATATCTCACTGGACAATGGGTGAGAGTAGTCTTAGAGAAGGAAGGCAAGTGGAAAGAATCTCTGAAGCAGAAGTTAATGCTGATCAAAAATATGTAATCAGAAGTGTCCAGTCCGCAGATGCAGCAAATCTTTCTACAATTGGATTTGGTGCCTTGGATTTGTTAGATGGTGTAGAAATCGCTGGAGTAACTCCAACATCTCCTGAAGGATATGCGACAACTTCTACAGGTGGGTTCCCAATGATGATCATATATGGAATGGCAGGTATGGCAGCTCTTGGCGGAATAGGATTTTTCATATTTAGTAACAGGTCTCTCAAGAATCTAGAAACCTCTCAAACAGGAATTGATCCAAATCGATTAACTGGATATCAAACTAGTGCATCATCTGGTGGATATCAAACCAACAGAGGCGAAGCCCAATTAAAAGATGATACTGCCTATGAACAGACTAGGAGCGTATATGAGGCAGAAACTACTCAACAGGCGCCTCCACCCCCCGCATCAACATCTCAAGATGCTGCCTGTGGATGTGCAGCATCAGCTGAAATGGGTTCAGAATGTGATTGTGAGATGCAAGGCTCGTGTTTATGTGATGCTACGTGTGGGTGCAATGCCGACCTCTGCAAAGAACAAGCAAGTTCAATGAGTTAGCCGACTGTTTTTTTATTAAAAATTTTCAAAATAGTATTGTGTGTGCTGGGAGTAACCCTCCTTTTGTTTTCACGATATTTCGCTTTGCAGCCTACCTGAACTTGGTACAGGATCCTACAGTTCTGTTTGGCTTTGCTCCATATGGGTCGGCTTTTTTCATTCCTTCACTGGAAATCTCAGGTTTTGCCATCATAGTGCGCCAGGTCGGATTATTTTCTGCTCCGTTGCCAATCATCTCTGATTATCCATCTCCGGATCATATTTCCTGTATGGAGGGAGGAGTTTCCTCTGCCGTAGCAGCGTGTCGTGCTCCAGCTCACACATATTCTCATTTTTTTGATTTAATTTGAAGATTTCTTTTTTGGTTTTTTTCCGATAATAAACAAAGTTCCAAATTCACGCTTCCATTTTTTTTTACTTTTTAAATCTTTAATCTGTTTGGTTTTAGTCTCAAATCCTGTATCATTAAAAAATTTTTTCCATTCATTTTTTGAATGTAGGTGCATTTGCATGTTCATCATTTTAGACCATTTCGCTGTTGCCTTGTTATCTGTATAAAAATCAGTTCCACAAAAAAACTGCCCTCCAGCTTTTAACAATTTGAATATTTTTTTCAAAGCCACATCTATAGAGTCAGCATAGTAAATAGACTCCATCGAAAAAACAAAATCAAACTTGCCTGTATATTTCCAAGATTCAATAGTTGTGTGAAAGTATAATTCCTTGGAATTTTTTTTATTTTTTTTAGCTTGAATTATCATATTTTTACTTTTATCTATCCCAACTGCTTTTCTACACTTTGGGTTTGCAGAAATTTTTCTGACTACCCAACCATTTCCACATCCAACATCTAAAAATGAAAATGGTTTTTCAAAACAAACTTTCCCTAAAAACTTTGATACATTTTTTCCATGTTCATTTTCCATTAATTTAGCTCTACCGTTTTGTGCCCACGCATCAAATGTTTTTCGGACTTGGTCCACTTTTTTTCTTGATTTCTTTTCCAATATAATCTTCGGCTTACCATTACTATGAACGAGTTCTACGTTTTGCTTATATTCATATTTTAGATTGTTTTATTGAAACAAAATTGCCGGATGAATCGTGTAGAACATGTGGGGGATATTTAATTGACTTTGCACAATGTGCAGAATGCAAAAAAATTATTAGCATGATTTGCAAGTCTTGTAGGACTAAGACTGCAGAACAATTTCATAGTGAATGCCTACTAGCTCTAAATCAAACAAACTATTTTCCTAAAAATATTATTAATCATTTACAAAGTACATCTTTGGCCTAATTCCTTACATATTGGACAAATCTCTCGTATCATACCTTCTTAAATTTTAAGTATGATTACCGTTTCAGCTGAATTCTATGAGGAGGGGGGCAATTGTATTTGGGTTTATTGTAATGTTATTGATGCCAGTATATGCTAATGCCCAAACAACTGACAGAATTACTATTTTAGATAATTTTGGAGACTTTGACAAAGGTGAACCTCTTTTTATTTATGGGCAGGTGACTAATTCCATCGATAATGCGTTTCTAATAATGCAAATAATTAATCCTGCGGGAGACTTGTGTCAAATCCAGCAACTTGTGCCTTTATCCAACGGTGCTTTCGTTACTGAGGTTATTCCTCTAGAAGGAAGGATTTGTGGATTAAGTGGAAACTACGAAATTAAATTATTTTATGGAGATTATTCTACATCTACAGAATTTCAGGTAACCTCTAATCAATACTCTAAACCAACTCCTGCAGCATTATTAGATGCTGCTGAGATTTTAGTTTCTGAAAAAATAGATTTTATTGATACAGAATTTGGTGTAGGTACAACCTTCTTTAATCGATTGAACATTGCAGTTTCAAATAATGATCTACAAGAATTAGAGAAAATCTATGTTGATTTGTCAAACGAATTTTTTATTGATGAATTTATTTTTGAAATAAATCCTATTATTCGGCCTGCCATTTCATCATCTATTAATTCTGTGGCTTCTATGCTGGCCAATGATGAAATCTCATTTGAGACAGCAAAATCTATTGACAGTGAAATCTTTTCAGCTACATTCTATTATGAAATTGGTGATAAGAAAAAAGGATTAGATATATTATCTGATGCATTTGTCGAAGTAAGAAATGTAAATCCACAAAAAACTTCTGTTAGAATTCTTACTTTTGATGAGATTGAAGAAACTTTACTAAACTTAATGAAAAAATCCAATACGATTTTGATAAGACCTGTAAAAGAAGAAATTGGATTTATTTTTGCACGTGGGACTGGCCCTCTTTATGTTGAAGAGTTATCTGAACTTGTTGATCTTTTATCAAAGGCAAGATATCTAGACGTAGTATCAAGAAAACAAAGTGATCTTTACCAACTTATCACAAATGAATGGGATAGAGAAAAAGATTCCTTTGGTACTAAATCCACTATTAATGAAGTTCTTGAAAACAAGGATGACACAATTAAATTACATCAAGGTGCCATAATCTTACGCAATTTAGATAACATAGATAGATTCATCTCATCAGATTCTGATGAAAACTCTGAACTTGCTAACATCTTAATGCCTGAGTGGGATTCTTTGAAATCTAAATTGGAAAGAGCCTCTTCTGTTGATGATATCATTGAATCTGAATCAGATATTATTAAAATGAAAAAAACTATTGATATCTCCTCTCGAATTAATAAATCTGTAGAAATCTCTAAAGATATCGGAATTGATAATGGCCTTTCTGAGGATTGGGCAAGATTGCTTGAGAGGGTAAATGGTGCAACCTCTATAGATGAAATTCTAGAGATTGTTTCAGATTTCGACCGTTCAATGACTGAATTGCGAGAAAAGAGAAATCCTGTTTCAATCCTAAAATTTGAGTATCAATCTATGAAGCAACAAGCAGAATTTCAAGCTGACTATGGCAATCTTTTCTTAATCAATAACGCACTAAAAATTCTTAACACTGCAGAACAAATGTCATCTGACAATCCTTCTATTATGAGAATTGACAGAATTGAAGTTTTGTTAGTATGGGTTAGCGAAATGGCTCCAAAGATAAAGTCAGACCTTGCTAAATACGACGAAGATGCAATAAAAATACGTGCTGGCAATGTACTACAACGAGCAAAGTCTCTTGAAAATCTTGTAGAATTAAGTATGACAAAAAATAGATTCTTGCCTGGATTCATAGAGTTTTCAGAATCTTTTAATGAAAAAATTGATTACGTACGAGATCTTGTAATAGCAAATGATATTGATACTGCAGATAACATGGTTCGGGATTTATTTTCAGAATGGCAACAAGTTTCTTTTGCTTATGAGGATGATCCTCGTGGTTCTCCTGTTGGTTACAGTGCAGATGAGTTAAAACGAATTGAGTACAGAGAAAAACTAGAAGCCTATTCAAACTCAGTTTCTAATTTTAATCACGAAGGTTTTGCACAATATACTGATGAGTATAATGAGCTAATTTCAGATGCGTATCAACTAATTGAAATTGGTAATTTTGTAGATACGGAAACTAAAATTTAGAAATTGGGAAATATCTTGCAGAACATCTAGTTGCAGACCATCAAAGAATTATCTATAACATTTCATATGATCTAGAAAAAGAGATTTGGGTAATTAGGGGCGCAGTCGAAAAACAGCAATTTGATAGAAGAGAAAATTTGTATGTCACAATTTACAATATGGATGGAAGTAAGCACAGCAATTTAAAATTCACGGATACCCAACATGGTGAATTTTTTACTCAATGGATAGCACCATCTAATCCTGGGCTATATTTTGTAACTTTGCAATATCAGAACGCAAAAGCAACTCAGATAATAAATATTGAAGAGGAATTTGAGACTGTTTATACAAAATCTGATTATGATATAGTTGAACTTGCAAGAGAATTTGAAGAACTACAAACATTTGTTGTGAATTTTGGCGGAGCGGATTATGATGAAGGATCAAGATTTTCAAAAGTAATTGGTGATATTAAACTCGGTTTGGCAAATAGAAATGAAGAAAATGTCGGTGAAAAATTAGAAGAATTGAAAAGATTAATTGAAAGATATCTGCCTATTCGTTCTCACTATGCAATTATAGAGGCACAATATGATGGCAATCTTGTTCTATCTGGCGCTGTCCAAAAATCACTTGCGTTTAGAGAAGACCTGTTTGTGGATATCTTTGATCAGCAAGGAAATTTGGTAGAGTCAATTGCTCTAAAGGATGATTCATCTGGCCGATTCAATGTATTGGTACAGACTCCATTTGAATCAGGAGTGTATGTAGCTCAATTAGAGTATCATAATGTAATTGTAAATGATTTCTTTAATGTAAGATAATTATTTTCCCATTCCCTTTACTAATCCAAAAAGTTGTCTTACTGCCAGTTTTGGATGGTGGGTGGCAAGTTTTAGCATGTATGATAATCCAAAGTCCGCCTTTATGAAATCCAAAAATTCTTTTGGGTTTAACTCCTTGATAATATCTAATTCTTTATCCCATTCCTCATCGGAAAGATCAATCCATCTGCTTTGTACTTTTACTGCAGCTTTTATTTTTGATTCTATTTCTTTTCGCCAATTCTTTTCATATGGCAATAAAGCAGTTTCATCAGTTTTTCCTGACTTTAAAGCATCAACTGCCACCTTTCCTGCTACTCTACCAAATTTTATGGAGTATCGTATCCCTTCTAATACCAAAGGATTTGCTTGTCCTGCGGAATCTCCTACTAGAATCAAGTTATTGTAAACAGTCTTTCGCGACAATCCATCGTTTGGAATTAACCCGTAATGAAATTCAATTGGCGTTATTTTACCTAACTTGCCAATTGGTCCTGGTTTTAATTCCATCAATTCTTTTAATCTCTCGGTAGGATCAACTGATGATTCAGGCTTTCCAATACCCACTCCAATTCTAACTGTATCTTTACCTGTTGGAAAAATCCATGCATATCCTGCCGGAGAATACTTTTGACCAACCATCAACCACCATGTTTCAGGATCTACATTTTGTGCCCTTACTTCGTATTCAGCTCCAGCCCCAAATCTTTTCCATTGTGTAACAAAGCCCATTGATTTGCAGACTATTGAACCAAACCCACTAGCATCAATTATTATTTTACCAAAAAATGATACATTGCCATCTGGATTATTTGCACTTACTCCTATAATGTCTCCATTTTCATTTTTTATAACATCTTTAACGTTGGTTTTAACAAAAAGATCTACCCCTTCATTCTCTGCTTGTTGCGCTAACCATCGAAATGTTTTCCTTACATCTAAAACTGCAGCTTGAGGAACTGAGTCCCTTATTGTCACCTCGTTATTTGGAGAACAAAATGAATAATTTTTGATAGGATTAAAACAATCATCTGGTATTTGAAACTCTTTGATATTTTGTATCCATGTTACTCCACTGGTCCTAACCGTTTCAGCAACAGATTCTTCTTTTTCTAATAAGGCAACCTTAACGCCATTTTTAGATGCTTGATATGCTGCAGAAGAACCTGCAGGACCTGCACCAACGACGACGATATCATATCGAAATTCTTTATCCATCTTTTTTCTCTTTTTCTATCTAGAATATAATTTTGAGCTATTTTATGTAGTGCGAAAATTCTATTTTTTTAAGATTGGGGTGCCGTTAAGATCATACTCTCTTTCTGAGTCAAACGTGGTTGTATGTGAAACATCTCTATGCATGTAGCTTTGGGTTGCTCCTTCTTTTTTTCTACAGAATTTTTTGTGGATTGCCTCTTCTATCTTTAATGTGTCCTCATTTTCGTGGAACATACGTTTTCCACAATCTTCACAAATTATTTCAGGCACAAAAACCATTCGTATCAAATCTATTTAGATGTTTCAGAAATTGATTAGATCTTTTGCTTCTGAAATTAATAAAGCAATTTTTCAAAAAGATGTGTTTCTAGACCCGAAACTTTAGATGGTTATTTGTTTCCATTATTCTATTGGAGGAATCAAATATCACTTCATTTGCATTATGGTCTCTTATTACGGCAATAATAATTGGGATTACTGGGTTTAGCTATAAGGCTTATCTTAGGAGAAACAAAAATGAGACTTCTACATCTTGAAAAAAAAGGTTTACGTGGACTGGCGGTAGCAGAAAGCTTTCGGCAAAATTCTAAAAAATCTATTTTATCTGGAATTGTCATGCGAAGAGATTTTGTAATTGATGGGTTTGTCTTTGGAAGTGCCACTTTAGATGGTGATGACGCTACAAACACTATTCTTCAAATGTATGAAGATCTAAAACGACCTGATATCAGCTACGTCTTGATTTCTGGTTTAATAATTTCTTTGTACAATATTATTGACATTCAAAAAATTCACAAGGCATTAAAAATTCCAATAATTGGATTAACTTATAATGACTCAACAGGAATTGAAGATTCTATCAAATATCATTTTCCAGATTCGTACAAATCTAAAATTGAAAATTATAAAAAACTAGGTATTAGGAAAAAAATTGTCTTACATACATCATCAGAGGTTTTTGTGAGAAAAGAAGGATGTACATTACATGAGGTAAAATATCTATTAAATAAATTAACTTTGCAAGGTTCTATTCCAGAACCATTACGCGTCGCACAACTTTTGGCAAAATCCCTCCTTCAAAAAGGATTATCCTTCTGAAGCTGTTTTCCCACCATCTACATTTAGAATTGTACCTGTAATCCAGTTTGCCTCGTCTGAAGCTAGGAACAACGTTGCATTTGCAACGTCTAAAGGCTCTCCAATTCTTACCAAAGGAATTCTTTCTTCAATTACCTTTCTTGCTTGTGGGTCATCAAGATATGGTTTGATCATTCCTGAATTTATGATTCCTGGATTAACACTATTGCATCTAATATGTCGCCTTGCGTATTCAACTGCGATGGCTTTTGTAAACATGGAAATTGCTGCTTTGGTAGCAGAATATGCTGCAAGATGTACTCTCGGGATTGCCCTTTCGCTTGAAATGGAGCCGATATTAATTATCACACCGCTTTTAATATCTGACATTTTCGAAAGAATTGCCTTTGTAATGTGAAAAACCCCAAAAAGATTTACATCCATGAGTTTTTTGATTTCTGAATCTTGCATTTCGTGGAAATGAACTGGATCATTAATTGCTCCTGCGTTATTTACAAGAATGTCTATCTTTCCATATGTATCAATAATCTGCTTGACTGTCTGAATTACTTGAGACTCATCAGTTAAATCGCATGACATTGAAGCGGTTAATTCTTCATTTCCAATCTCTTTTCTTGCTTTTTCTAATTTTTCGAGATCTCGTGCGATTAAAATTACCTTGGAACCTTCTTCAGCAAAACGCTTTGCTATTTCTTTTCCGATATCACCTGATGCCCCGGTTACAATTGATACTTTATCTTTTAATCTCATATTGAAAATTTATTGTTATAACTTATAGAATTTGTGGTGAATCCTAGTCATAAAATTACCCTAAAGAGTTCAGATCTTTTCATTTAGTTTTTTTAGGTATGCCAATATTCCTGTATAGTCCAATTTACCAAATCCTTCTTTTACAGCATTTTCAAAAATTTCCTCAGCTTTATTTATCATTGGTAATTCTAATCCCAGTGATTTTGAAGTTTCTGAAATAGTACTGATATCTTTTTTCAGATTTTCTAGGGTAAATGTCGCATCAAAATTATCTTGAATCATCTTATACGCTTTATTTTCACTCATTCCAGTTTTAAAATAAGTCGAGTTTAGTATTTCAAGGAAAATTTTTGGGTCTATGTTTGCCCCTCTTGCTAATGTAATCCCTTCTGATAGTGCAAGTGCCAACATTGCAATTTGAAGATTCATAGCAAGTTTTACTGTATGCGCAGTTCCGTTTTCTCCCAAAAAGAAAATTCTGTTTGCTATGGTATCAAAAAGTTCTTTGCATTTATCAAATGAATTTTTGTGACCTGAGGCCATCATGACCAAATCTCCCCTTATTGCCACATTTGGACCCCCCATTACTGGTATATCTAACTTAGAAATATTATTCTGGAGAAATTTTTCTGAAATCTTTTTTGATTCTAACGGATTGATAGTACTCATATCGCATACAATTAGGTCCTTATGATTACCATAGATTATTCCATCTTTTTCAAATGAAATCTGATTTACTGCATTTGCATCTTTAACAACTATAATTACAGTGTCAGAATTCTCGGCAACTTCTTTTGGAGAAAATGCTATTTGTCCGCCTTTCTTTTTTAGCTCATTTGTTTTTTCCTTTGTTCTGTTATATGCTGTTAACTCATAACCTGATTGTAACAAATGTAAACCAACAGCATTTCCAAGCATGCCAGTTCCAATCAATCCGACTTTCATTTCTTTCTCCTTAAAATTTCAATTATCATCTTTAATGTCTTTCTTCTTTCTTTATTTCCCATTGACGATTTCCAAATCTGTTTACTTCAAATTCTAATTGCCCAATAGTTTTATCACCTTTTCGTACCTTTGCATAATCAAATTTTTTCATTCGAAAAATTCTATCTTTTGGTTTGTATCCCCCTTCTATGACTCGAATTTTAAATCGCTTACTTGCTTTGATGACTAATTTTCTGGCTACCTGCACGTCTCCTCTCCATGAAAACATTTCAAATTCTCCGAAATTCTTTGTAGCGACAGAGTATCCATATAATCTTGCTTCAAATTTTGAATCCTTTGATTGCTCGTTTAGCCATGTTATCACTTCTTCTCCATGCCCTTTTTCAATACCAAATGTTTCAGAATCTTTCATGTATGAAAAATTAGATGAAATTAATACATAATAATCATTTTCAAATTTCTGTTAAACTAAAATATAGATTAAATGCTAAAAATTCCATGCTTACTATTGATTGTAGAGATGTCGAATCAATCAAAAGCGAGTTAATAGTATATGTTTCTGACCAGGTTGCCGCAATTCCTACATTAAAAACCCATGAATTCATTTTGTCTACAATTGAAGATGATGACACAATCGATACAAACGAGGTAATAACTTCAATCAAAGAATTTTTGGATTCTATAGGAGAAGGTCATAATTTTGCAGTAATTTCAACTAATGATATGGTAAGTATAAGATCTATTTCTGGGAAGAAAATTGAACGTGAACCTACCCCGCAACCTCAGATGTTTTCTTGTACTCACTGTGGGTTTATTACTAGATTTGAAGTGGAACACAATGCGCACGTGAAACTTCATTATTTGTGATCAAAATTCTACTGAAAATAATCCATGGCACAAAACCATAAAATTCAAAAGCAAAAACAAAAAACTTGGAATAATTTTAGCCAAAAAATTTTTCATGAGATAAATTTCAACAGGATCTTTATAAGGACTAATTACAACAAATAATTATGGAAAAACCAAGAAAACATAATGTTACTAAAGTTTATTGCAGTAGATGTGATCTAATCTTTGATTCTAGAGAGAAATTTGAAAGACATTTTGATGCGCACTCTTCAAATGTTATTTGCGAGGAATGTCCAGTAGATACTGCAATAGCAAAGTTTGTGAACCTATTTAGACGAAAATCTCACAACAATTTGGAATAAGTTTTTTAAACAATTTTTAGAGATTTGATCTATGAATAAGAAAGCCATAATTGTTGGCGCCGTAGTGGCAATTGTTGCTCTAGGCGTTATTGCATCGTATACGTCATCTTCTAGTGAAACTATGAACTTGGATATGGGAAGAACTCATGGAGATGTTTCAACTGCTATGGGCTCTCCAATTTTAGGGGACCCCTCTGCCCCAATAACCATTATAGAATTTGGAGATTATCAATGTGAATCATGTTATCATTGGTTCCATACACAAAAACCTGCGATTTTTGAAAATTATATTGCTACAGGTAAGGCCAATCTTGTTTTTGTTGATTTAGCGTTCTTGGGACGTGATTCACCTACAGCAGCTCAGGCCTCTTATTGTGCTGAAGATCAAGGAATGTATTGGGAATATCATGATTTACTGTATAATTCTCAAGAGTCTAAAGTTGATAATGGATGGGCAAATTCTGAAAGATTAAAGGCCTTTGCATTTAGCATGGGTCTTGACATGAATTTGTTTGAGAGCTGCCTTGATTCTGGCAAATATTCTAAACGGGTACAATACAATGTGTCTGTAGCAAAACAACATGGTGCAAGAGCTACTCCAACATTTATCATTGTTGGACCTGATAATCAACAAGAGCAATTTCAAGGAGGACAACCATACAGCACTTTCAAACAAATTATGGATAATATGATCTGATTTGGTTGAAGTTTTAAAGATCGTATTCTCCAATATCAAATATTCTCTCTTAGCAATTGGAATTTTTGTTTCTATGTTGATTGGATTACTCATTTTGTCTGAGTATATTTTCATTGAGCCCTACCTTGTAGGACACATTCCAAAAGGAACAGAATTAGGATTTTCATTAATTTTTATTTTATCAGGATTGTCTGCTTTAGTTCTTCCCATGAATGTTTATAGAATTAACATCTTAAAAAACTCAAAAAAGAAAATTAGTGGAAGTGTATTTGGTTCTTTTATTGGGGCAGCAGCTGGTGCATGTAGTTGTGGCCCTATAGGCTTTGCAATCATCTCTACTTTTGGAAGTATAGGGGCGACATCGCTGGCATTTCTTACGAACTATGAAATTCCAATTCGAATTGCGGCAATTGGCCTATTGACAATTACTTACTTTACAACTGTAAAATCATTAAGAGTTGAATGTAAACTAAAATCTCAGTAATCTAAACACTATCAGGCTTTAGTGAATATTTCAAATTAGGCAAGTTAATAGTATTAATTTAGGCATAAAATTTGTTGCCTTCTGACTCTCAAGACATTAGAAGATCTATATTGGCAAAATGGCATGAAAATTTATCAAAATATGGAAATTTATTTTCCTCCGATTCTATTAGTGGAACCAGCCCACCATCTGTTTTTGTAGGATCTTATAACTACCCTAAGGTTTTCGTTGGCCCAATGGTACCTCCCATTCATGGAGATACAAGCTTACTTGACAATCCTGAAAAATGGACTGGAAAATCTTTAGAGGAAATAATTAATTTCCGATTAAATTTAGTCCGTGGAATTAAAAAAATTTCTGTGAATACAACTGAGGGAAGATACATAGAGGATTTGCAAGAAGTTGCGATGTCATCAAAACCAATCGATTCTGATTTAGAATTTCATAAATCTGTATCGAATATTTCACTTGATGGTGAAAGTGCTCCCTTTGGACCAATTGGAGAAATTAAATCTGTAAAATTTTCTGGTCCTCTTCTACTAAATCCATAGAAAAAACTTTCTATGATAAAGATTTGAAGGCAAAGGACGCAGTTTTGAATTTGTATAATTCTGGTATAGAAGTTTCTCGTATCCAAAAATGTTTCAGTATTGGAATGTTAGGGCAAGAAAGAAAACTTGTCCCAACAAAATGGAGTATTACTGCTACTGATGACATTATTTCACAATCATTAACCAATGAAATCCTAGACTATAGCTTAATTGATTCGTGTAAGGTTTTTTCTTATGAACATTTAGGAAACTTATTTTCAATTATATTATTTCCACATAGATGGATTTACGAAATGATTGAAGCTTGGTATTCCAACGGGATTTTGGGTTTTGGTTCTGATCATGAAGATGCACGAGGAATTGATCATCCTCCGGCTATTGCTGGAGCATACTTTGCTGCAAAATTGGCAGTTGTTGAATATCTTTCAAAAAACAAAATCCAATCAGGGGCGATTATTTTAAGAGAAATAAGGCCAGAATATGCGATTCCTGTTGGTGTGTGGCAAATTAGAGAAGGTATACGGTCCGCCTTGAAGAAAAAGCCCATTATTGCTGATAGTTTTAATCATGCTATGTTTTTGGCCTCAAAAATGATGAGTATCAGTAAATCTGAATGGCTTTCCCAGGGAAACATTGGACAATTAATGAGGCAAAAAACTATCTCGGATTTCTTTTAAAGTTATTTCATAATATTACTTCCACCTTGTAAAGTAGAATTTTAGGTTAAGACTTTTGTGGAAAATGTACGCTGTAAAAAATGCAGTAAAACTATTTTAAAATCCGAAAAATATGCCATAACGCTATTTTTTGTCAAAGACCTTCCATCTGAGCCATATTATGAACATCTAAACTGTCCTGATAAATTTTCTATCCTGGGCTAAAAAAAGCTTGAGATATTTATTGGCCAATTTTTTTCTAAAGCATAGTGGAAAACAAGAATCTGTATGCTGGAATGGCAATTATATCCAGCCCAATTTTGTTTGCACTTGTAGTATTTCCTGATAGTTTCAGCCTAAGTTGGAATCAAGGTAGGGGTGGATTTCTTTTTGCCTTGGCATTTATCATTGCTGAAATTGTTGGACTCAAGATTGTAATTTCTACTAAACGATTACTTGGAGTTATCCCATTAGCAATTCTTACTATAACTTATCTTATTGGTTTAGAATATGGACTTAGAGATTTTATTTTAAATTCATCTGAACAATACAATGTTCAATTAATTTATTCTTGGACTTGGATGTGGGACTATATTGTAATGGCAATTTTTGTAATGGCCGCATTAGCAATCTTTTTTGGTAAAAGATGGATTCGAATCGCTCCTGCAGGACCAATTTTTTTAGGAGGAAGTGCAATTATTCTTTCACTTGATGCATTTTTTCCTTATGATACACTAGGACCTCTTCAATATGTTGTTCCCTTTTTAGTTCAAGCAAATGTCTGGCTGATAGGAGTTTTTGATCTTGGAGTTGCAACTGCTCGTGATAATATCATGTTCTTAAAAGGAGATCATGGTTCCATGGTGCTTCAGGTATTCTGGCCCTCTGCAGGCGTTCACAGTGTAATCATCTATTCTCTTGTAATGGGTGCCTTTTTGCTGAAAATGAATATTCCAAGAAAAAGAAAATCTATTTACTTTACACTGGGAATCATAGGCACAATCATAGTAAATATGATAAGAATATTTTCATTATCTTGGTATGCTCTAAAAGTAACTACTAACGCCGAACAATGGGAGGAATTTCATTCTGTCGCAGGAGAAATAATGTTCTTACCCTGGTTGTTTGTTTTCCTTTTGATCGTGATATTGATTGAAACAAGAATTCTCAAAAAGTTGGGGTCTGAAGGTAATTCTCAAAAGTAGCTTGTAATATTACTTTGATCTTGGACATCCGAGAGTTCAGAAACTTTTACTCCTACTCTTCTTATTGTGATTTTTTGTTCCTCTAAGGCATCTTTTAGTAACTGTTCGACATTTTTTTCTAATTCTTCTAAATTCAATGTATGATTTTTTAGCATTTTTGATTTTGATTTAATAGATAAATCTGATTGTATTAATTGTATACCTACTGATTTGAACATTTTATTTTTATTTAAAACAACTTGATGCACTTCTTTACATAATTGTTTTAGATTTTCTAAAAGAAATTCAAATTCCATTGAATCTTTTTTTAAAGTCATAACTTTACTATATTGTATATTCGGTTCTCTTTCCTTTACTGGTTCTTTATCAATACCTCTAGCTGCATTAAATATGTGGGTTCCACTTTTCCGCCCAAATTCTTTGTTGAGTGTAAACACATCTAATTCCTTTAGATCTTTAATGGTCTGAAAATTCATCTGAGCAAATCTTTCTTCTGTTTTTTTACCTATGCCAGGAATATCTCCAATTTTTAATGGTTCTAAAAATTCGTCAACTTTTTCTGGTAACACGAGTGTTAATCCATCAGGTTTTTGAAAATCTGAGGCAATTTTTGAAATAAGTTTATTGGGTGAAATTCCGATTGAACAAGTAAGATTCAGTTTTTCTTTGATTTCGTTTTTTATCTCCTTTGCTAAATTTTGCGCTTTCACCCAATCACCGTTTACTTTTTTTGTGACATCCAGATATGCCTCGTCTTTGCCTACATACTCAAAAACATCGCAATTTTTTTCCATAATCTCCATGCCTTTTTTGGAAATGGTTCTGTAGTAATCAAAATCCACAGGTAAAAAAACGGCATCTTTTTGATCCGCCAGTCTTTTTTTTGCAAAAATAATTGGGATTCCAGATTTTACTCCAAACTTTCTTGCATTATAATTTGCAGTCGCAATTGCGCCGCTGTCTCCACCTCTATCCGAAAAAACACACACACATACAGATTTTGATTTTAACTCAGGTTTTCTGATCTCCTCACACTGAGCAAAAAAATAATCAAAGTCTATGTGGAAAACTATTCTAGTTTCCAATATTATGACCTAATTGTTGCCTTATTACAATCTTATGTAG
>PVMK01138047.1_pt1 | contig 54725 bp, 55 predicted proteins | sample 1853481 | NCBI WGS metagenome assembly PVMK01 (sample SAMN08533507, study PRJNA380276) | Marine sediment metagenome, whole genome shotgun sequencing project.
ATGGGCGTATAATTGAGACGAACGATAAAAGCAAACCTGCCTAAAGACAGGGACGCAAAGCCACGGGTCCTCGCTTCCTTCGAGAAGCCATTTACGACACCCCGAAACATCCCAAGATCGCCGGGCTGCCGATAGATCTTCTTGGTAGTTACTCAACAGCGCCTTGTCGCAAAGATGTGCTGCTGAGCAACTGCAATAAGCGGCAAAAGAAATATGGAAAAAACACCGGCATGTGAGCTAAGACCAGGGATAACTAATCCATATCTCTGGTATCCAGACCGTCCTCCCAAGAGCGAGTGGAACAAAATCAGGATGGTTGTACACGAGCGTGATGCCTACACATGTCAATTCTGCGGACATACGGCTAAGCACTCTATGACTGTACATCATGTCGATAAAAGAGGAGAAAACAAGCCAGGTAATCTAATCACTTGCTGTGTTGCTTGCCATGCTGTTATGCATATGGGAAGCAATTTAAGTCTACACACAATTGAAATCTGGAAATCAGGAATTTCTCAAGCATTAATAGTTCAACATACGCGAGATTGCGTGAAAGGTGGCCTACCTCTTGAAACTATAATGAAGGACTTGCCTCTGACGGAAGGCAAATACGAACCTGATTCAGTCGAGTATGCATATTCACTTGTTGCCACTATTGATGACAACCCAACAGCAGCATTAGAGAAGCCTTTGTGCGCTGTGTTTGTTGACTTTAAAATGTGGCAAATTGAATAAGCCACATATTTAGAAGGTTGGTTCGCGACGGTCGGCTTGTTCCTCGAAAGCAGCCGGGCAGACAAATCGCTCGCGACCGGCCAATTTCGACCTGTTCGGGACAATCGGGCCGCAATCCCCCGTAGATTTGCGTAACACAATCAGCAATGGATTTTTTTGCATAATATGTGGCAGCAAACTTGGTCAATTTGTGAATTCTTAACCCATTTGTGTGATTTGGGTCGTTTGATATTTAGTTGATTAGTTCTATACTTAGACTGACTGATTTAGGCGCGAACTTTAATTGGTCAGTGATAGGTCGTCGTCCGGCTCCCCTTACCGGGCAATGTCGGCAATCCAAAGTACTGGCCCCGCTTCGGCGGGGCTTTTTTGTGGTCAAGTGAACGGCGGCTTCTGGCCGATTTCAGAAGTTTAGCGAAGCACAAAAAGTAGTTATCGACGGTCCGCTTTACCCGCAAGAGCCGCCGCTCGCTTTGTTGCGTGGCATTAGGCAGAAAACGACCCAAAGCGGAAGTAGCAGCGAATGAGACATATACTCGGTAAAGGAGATCGGTATAGGGAGTTGAACAATGGTGAAGTCATTTGGTCCAGTGGTTAGGATCGCTGATCTTAAGTGCGAGCCGTTCAAACAAGGAGACGTTTATGAGAGCGGTGATGCCGGACACACTGAAACTACTTAGACCTCTTTGCATGTTACTGCCATTGAGCGGCGCACAGGTCGCGCTGTCTGCCACACTGATTGTGCCCGACGATTTTTCCACGATACAGGCCGCCATCAATGCGGCGAACACCGGCGACACCATTATCGTGGAGACCGGCTCCTACACGGAGAATCTGATCTTACGTACCGATGTCGATGTCAGGGGACGTGAAGCCGCCCGTACCTTCATCGCAGCCAACGATATCGTCGAACCGACCGTCACCATCGACGCGATCAACGACATGCGCTTTTCAAATTTCACTTTGATTGATTCTGTGATCGGGATCGCTACGACGGACAGCGCGGACATTCAGGTCACCAACATTATATTCGATGCAGCCAGCGGCACCGCGCTCGACGTCGATATTCTATCCACCGTCGACGTCCTCAATAACGTGTTCTTTAACAACGAAGTCGCAATACGGCGTGGCTCGATTGACACACAGATCACCAATAATGTTTTTCGCGGAAATACCGTAACGATCACGAGCCCCGGATTGCTGATAAATAATGAAGCTAATGTCGACTTCAATTGTTTTTCGGCAAATGAAGACCTGCTGGTCTCTGGCGTCGATACGGGACTCGGCAATGACGCAGTGGTCGGCAACCCTGAATTTGTGGATACCGGTGCGAGAGATTTTCACCTGCAACAGGAGTCGCCATGCATAGACGCGGGCCTCGGAACCGACATTATCGATAACACGACAGCCGATATCGGTGCTTATGGCGGTGAATTCGCCGACCGACGACCCTTCCCGGTGAATCTGCCGACAGTTGCAAATACCAGTACGAACAATCCAGAGGTATTTAATATCCTGGTCGAATGGTCGGCCAATCTCGCCTACCTCGTCACTAATTCGGTGCTTCCCGGTAGCTATCGCGTCTATTACAGGCAGAACGTTTCGGGACCGCCCTATAATGGTACTGATGCGGGTGACGGTACCAAACCCTCACCGGTCGCTGCCGGGAATACAACGTCATTTACGCTGGCTAACCTGCAGCCGTCAGTGACTGCCCCGGTCGCTCCCCGGTTGCTCAATGCCGAAGGCCGCAACGTATCGGTCGTCCTGACCTGGGAGGCTGTGGCCAGGGCTTCCACATATTCCGTTTATTACGGGATTAACACGGTGGACGAAAACCAGATTGACGTCGGCGATGTCACAACCTTCACGGTAACCGGACTTACGAATGGCACGACTTACGCCTTCGCGGTCAGCGCATCGGACCAACCAGTTTACTTCATTGTGGTGACCGCGCTCGACAGCACGCCGGCCCGGAACGAAAGCGTGTTTTCAGCGGAGTCTGCTATTTCGATCGGCAACTTCGTCGAGAGCCCGCTGTCGATGGAACTGGCCGCCACGCCGGAAATTACGGTCGCCTACCCACCGCTGCCCGATGACTGTTTCATCGCAACAGCGGCATTCGGTGCAGACTGGACCGCCGAGGTTCGAGCACTGCGGGACTTTCGGGATCGTTTCCTGCTGACTAACGGGCCGGGCCGATGGTTCGTTAAGAAGTATTACGCCTACGGCCCGTCGCCGGCCCGCTATCTGAATGAACATGCGTATCTGAAGCCCGTGGTCCGCACATCGCTGATACCGTTTGTCGCTGTTGCGTTGTTCTGGCTACAGGCGTCGTCGTTAGCCCAGATTGCATTGGTCGCTTTGATGCTGGGATTGGCGACTTCGATTGTCCACCGTCGATTTGTTGCGACTCAAAATTCGGAGGACGCAGCCAGATGAAAGCGAAAATGACAATTCCCGTTTTACTGACTGCAATCCTTACCACCTTATTTGCTGTCAATGCATCGGCAACGGACGACACGCCAAAAACCGACCCCCACTGGAACTTTGAAATCAAGGGCGGGTACTTTTTTCCGGACCTTCCGGACTACGAGACATTCTATGGCGACGACAAGGACTTCTATTTTGCCCTAGCTTCCTCTTACCGATTCCGGAACTGGTTAGAGTTCGGCGGCGAAATCGGTCATATGAGCGATTCCGGCGTCGGCATACAGCCTGGCAGTGGTCAATTGGGCGGCAAGGTACGTTACACGCTCATACCAGTTCACGCTTTCGTTAACTTCATGTATCAGCGCAACTACAGCCAGTGGTTAGTACCCTACATTGGAGCCGGGCTCAGCGTCGCTTATTATAATCAGGATATCGACCAGCAGCCCGACCGAAACGGCCTGACGGATGTTGGCGGCATGGCGCGGGCCGGTATTCGTCTGTTTGTGAATCCCCTGGATCCGAGTACTGCCGCGCGCGCATCGAAAGGAGTCCTGCAGAGGAGTTACCTGTTCCTGGAAGCTCAATATTTCACCACAGAGGTTGATAACACCGACCTCGGTGGGAAGGTTTACTTGCTTGGATTCCGGCTGGAGTTCGGTGATTAAGGCACCGCATCTGCTAAATCGACCTCCGCATTCTATTAAGAGGACATAAAACCCACTCAAGCGCGGGCAGCTGGCGGCAAAGGGACAACCATAAGAACCCGGTGGCGAAGGGAGGCTATATTCTCGAAGGATAGTTTTTCAGCGTGCCGGAAAAAATTGCGGCCCGATTTACGGGGGGTTCTTTTTGTGTGATGCATCGGTCCGCTAGTGGCCGTTTTGCGCCTGATGCCTGCACCAACTTCAATGCAAATTGACGTCTGGTGTTGACGCAAAAGCAGCCGCAATATTTGAAAAATTGAAATTCGCAGAATTAACGGCTGCTTCCCGCGCAAAAAACCGACACTCGGCTATACAGGTACTGCGCGGCCGATTTTTTGGATGCGCTGGTGTAATTCTTGTGTAATTGTGCCGGGAAATATACAAACATTGGCGGATAAATCGAGAATACGCAGTAACACCTTGGAATAGAAAACGCTAACTGGATCAATAAGTTTGGATGTTCTGAGAAATTCTCAGAACACTTCGTCCGAATACTGAAAATCCTCGTGTCGGTGGTTCGATTCCGCCCCTGGCCACCAATTTTAGCTTTTAAATCATAAACATATAAAGGCGTCACGAATTCATTAGAGCAGTATCCAATCAGTTCTCGTCTAACTCTTTACCGATTTTTACAACCTCGTCGTCCAAGTCATGGATCTGTTGCAGAAGTGTCGTGATCTCTTCGTCTGAAAAAGCTTTTTGCGGTGGCTCCTCATCAATAACGATTCTGCTGTAGATGATCGATCCCAGTCTTGAACTCGTTGCCTCTCGCTGCGCCTTTAGCTTTTTAACTTCAATCTTTTGCTTATACTTATCCGCATAATCGTTTGCGGCGTGATAGGCCCCCCCCAACCAATGTGGAGCTGGTCCCATAAGCTACGGATACACCTTTTTTGATTGAATGGAAGACGGTGGAGGCTATTACCGGCGCTTTTTCACCGACCAATTCCGCGCCTTCCTCGATGGCTTTCGCCGCCTGCACCAGAGCACCGGTTTTCTTGCTGTCTCTTGCGGTGTCTTCCGAAACGACAGCTTCCTGCCGTTTCTCCGTCGCTCCTGATGGCTGTGTCGCCATCTGCTCTTTTTTCTGGGGTTTTTCTCGAGCAGTCGGGCTGTCTCTTACGGTATCTTCCGAAACGACAGGTTCTTGCCGTTTCTCCGTCGCTCCCAACGGCGGTGTTGCCGTCTGCTTGCTTTCTTGGGGTTTTTCTCGAGCAGAACTTACCGGTGGAGTCTTATGCCCGATCCTCGTTTCAATCTCGGTCATTTGGCACCTCCGTAGATCCGTACGGTTTGCTGGTCACCGAAGGATGACGCAAATACGCGGTCAAAGTCAATACACCGGATGCGGCCGCCTATTCGCATAATTACTATTAAAAACATCGTCCATTCGGATGATTAAGAGCAGTTATTCTATTTCCCGGCCAACGTCGAACGTCTGCTGGGTCGTCTCCTGCCGGTTGCAACGCGGCAACCTAAGCGTCCGCTGTCCGCTGGTTTCCCGCCGTTCAATTCAGGATTTATGATTTCCCAGTCGTCGCGCCAGCCAGCTAAGTTATCTTGTAGACTGAATCATGTTCTCTGGCGTGCTCAATTACTTCGATCCCTACACTTTGACCGGCCTTGGCAGTGTCAACCGGCTGGTTGTCAATTTGCATCGATACCACGGTTTGCTGAAAGTCGGTGGTGTGGCCCTTAACATGGAGCGTGTCACCTTCCGCTAGCTCTCCGTCGGTAAGCGCCACAGCCGCTACATGTAGATGGTCGAAATAATGGGTTACCGTGCCAATTTTCGTCTCCGACATTTCTACAGCCTCCCTATTTGCTCAGGATTCTCTTCAGCATCGCTGCGCTGATTGTCGCATTTGCTCTCTGAAGTAGTCCGCCACTTGCGCCGCCAATGTGGATAACGCCAGCCGGGGCCACCATCCGCCACTATTATTCGACTACCAATCGTGGGGTACATCAGTCGACGAGCATCCGTGTACTAACCACGCAGGGAGGCTGTCGGGTTACATACCTATTCCAAACGATCCCGCTATCACTGGCGTCCCAAATGAGCCGTTTATGCTGCCGATAACGCTGCGGGAATAGGGACCATGATGGGTTAACCGAGACGAGTGGAGCGAAGAACAGCATTGGGCGCGAATGGAACTCCGCGCGCTTATCGCGCCAAGTGGAAATCGCCCCGCACAGATGTCTAAGAACCATTTAATCGCGGCTGTTCTGATCGCAGCCACAATCTTTGTTATGTCGCTGGGAACCATCGTAGAAGCCTTCGATGATGTGGTAGTCCAACCCGTCAGGGAAGCTTGGCTGGAGGTCGCCCTGCCACGCGACACCAACCTTCTACCGCACTGTCAGCGAGGACCAGACGGGACCTTTTTGCCCCCGGAGGTGAACCGGGGACCCTGTGAAATTCGGGCGAACTCCTTAAGCGCTGGTTTTATTCTTATGGATGACCTTCCCCCCCCAGAGAGGTGGAGTGACTGGCCCATAAAGGCTGCCTTCCGGCGGTTCTTTTCTGACCTGAATTGACCCGATCCCGATGCACCCTGACCAGACCCGAAAGGCAATCGCCTTTAATGTTTACTCACAAACTTATGTGGAGTAAGCATCATGTGTCAGAACAAGTCCGTGGCTCTATTCGTCTTTGTCTTGTTCCTGCCGGTTACCGCCATCGGTATCGCTGAGGCAGCCAAACCGAGCAAGTCTGAATACGCGCTGCAATCGGATCTGGAAGTTGTGGCCGATGACGTGGCGATTCTGGATTGTGTCGCTTTCAATTTTCCTTCGATCCGGCGTGGTAAAAACTTCTCCGGATTCATGCCGGCCAATCATTGGTATCTATAGAGATGTGTACCCGAGATGATCATCCATGCTACCCGCAAACTCGCTCAACGCCTGCCCGAGGTGTCCACCGAACCCTTGCCGGAAGACAGCCCGCTGGGCAGCTGGCATGCTGACCGGCTCGTGCTGGATCATCGTCAATGTGTGCTGTTCTGTCACGACGAATCCCGCGCAGCGCTGTTTGTTGCGGGACTGCGCAAGCCGCAGTTCGCCGAACTCAGTGGCGAAGTTTTTCGGCAGCTCTTCACCGATACGCTCGTTGCGTTGGGATGCCCGGAAGCACAAGTCCGTCGTGTGATGATCGCGTTGGGGCCTTGTCGCTTTGATACCGCGACGGACCGGTCGGTCCTTGGTTCCATGCGAGTGGTCCGCCAGGATCTCGAGGCCATGTTGTGGGACTTCCCGAACGTGATGATGGCGGATCCGATCGCCGTGTCCTGTCGCCTGACTCGCCGCCCGGCGGGTATTCATGGCAAGACGGTGTGGCCACAGGACCGGCTGCTTGAACTGGTCGCCGGTCTGTCTGTTTCTATCTGACTCGTGAGCCTTGGTGGCGCGGTACTTCGGGGATGTCGACAACTATCCAGTTGCTATCTACCCAAAATGGGCATTAAAATGCCCGAAATGGGTAGTTTAGCTACAACGAGGGGATCGAGACCGGCACGCCGCAAGGCAGCCGCTGCCGGCGTGGCCGTGCCCACCAGCCTCGCCGATGCGCTATTCACTACAACGCAGCAAAGAGTATTGGCACGGTTGTTCGGTCAGCCGCACCGCAGTTTCTTCACGACCGAACTGATCGAGCTGACCGGCTCAGGCTCCGGTGCCGTGCAGCGCGAACTCAAGCGATTGACGTCCAGTGGTTTGATTACGGTTACACGCATCGGTAACCAGAAGCACTACCAGGCGAATCCAGATTCACCTGTTTTCGAGGAACTACGCGGCTTGGTGATCAAGACCGTAGCCCTGGTTGAGCCGATCCGCCAGGCGCTCGAACCTCTCGCCGACCGAATTGAGCTGGCCTTGCTATACGGTTCGGTCGTGAAGGGTACTGATACGGCGGCGAGCGATATTGATCTTCTTATTATTGTGGATGAAGTGACGCTGGAGGATATCTACTCAGTGCTGGCACTGGTGGAAGCGAGCCTGGCCCGTAAAGTCAGCCCCACTTTATATACGCCGCAGGAATTCGCAGACAGGAAAGCCTCGAACAACGCTTTCCTGACGCGTGTGCTTGCCGGCGAACACCTGATGCTGATTGGCAGCGAAGATGAGTCATCCGCAACTCGATAACCTGGTGCGCATCGGCCAGCTCAAGGGTGAGCCGGCAGCAGAAAGCGAATTGAAAGGTCTGCTGCAATCAGGGCTACACCGGCTGGCCGACGCGGAACGCGATGAACTCAGCCCGGCTCTGACAGATGGCCGAAACGCTGCGCGGTTCTGTGGATGCCGCCGAGTAAAAGCATGTCGTGCTCGGGCTTATCTTTCTCAAGTACATCTCCGATGCCTTCAAGGAGCAGCACGCCACACTCGACGCCGAGCGCGACCAGGGCGCCGACCCGGAGGACCCGGACGAATACCGGGCACCTAAACATCTTTTGGGTACCACCCGAGGCGCGTTGGTCGCACCTGAAAGGCCAGGCCCGACAGTCCACGATCGGTCAACTGGTCGACGACGCCATGCAGCACAATGAAACGGGGAGTCCTGCGGCGGCGGCCAGTGCGTTAATTGCACTATTCGGTGATGAAGTGGAAGCTTCACGCACGGCATCGGATGATCTCGTTGCAAATTTCGCTGACAAAGATGCTCAGGGTCCCAAGGCATATTCAGAACAGATGCTGATCGACCACCCAAGCCCGGACCAGACGACAGTAGTTGCCGATGCCATTCTTAGTGTCGAAGAGTTCTACGACGGAATTTTCGGAAGCTCTTAGGGTATGAAGAATGCCGGGGTCCATTCCGGACACATGATCAACACTTTATACCGGAAGGGAATTTGCCGATGTATAGTGACGTCGTTACGGCGATAGAACAACACACAGAAACAATTCCAATCGCAAATTGACACAGGCTGGCAAGTACAATGCAATCGTTACGTTTCCGAATCGAGCTACAGGGGATAATGCCAACCATCTGGAGGGAGATCGATGTGCCGTCTTCCTACTCATTCTGGGATCTGCATGTAGCAATACAGGACGCGATGGGATGGCTCGATTACCATCTTCATGTCTTCCGCGTTCAGGATCCGAATACCAGCGAAGTGGTAGAGATCGGAATTCCAGATGAGGGATTGTTTGAAGACAGCCTACAGGCTCTCGCTGGATGGGAGACCCCAGTGTTGTCGTATCTGAATGAGCCGGGCCAGCGTGCAGGTTATGAGTATGACTTCGGGGACAGCTGGAATCATCAGATTATTCTGAAAGAAATCGTGCCTCGTGAGAAAGACGCCAGGTATCCGCTATGTGTCGGCGGTGAACGTGCATGCCCTCCGGAAGACTGCGGCGGCACTTGGGGATACGAGACATTGCTCGACGTGATAAATAATCCTGCCCATGAAGAACATGAGGAAATGCTGGAGTGGCTGGGAGGGCAATTTGATCCTGAGCGATTCGATTCGGCCACGGTGAATTTCGACGATCCGAAGAAACGGTGGAAGATCGCGTTTGAGGGAGGAGATTAGGGGTGCGCCCGGACCATCGGGTAGGAAATGGATAGCTCGGCGGCTGCGTGAGGGGATCGGCCATCTGTTCGAAGAGCGGTTCAGGAAGGTAGCGGTGCTCGATCATGCCAATTGTCAGTCGTGACGAATTGGCAAATACGTTGGAATGGATGTCGTCGGACTTCCTGGATAACGAGGCGTACATCTGCCGCAAGACGGGGAAGATCCATTGGATCTCCGGCGATTCTGGGGCGATCGACGACGAAGAGGTTCCCGAGGATATCCATGACAGCGACAAGTACGTACCTGTGCCCGACAAGCAGGATCTCGATCTCGGGAACCGGTTGGTGTTCGGCTTTGCTTCGCAGTATCTGCCGCGGCGGTACGATGACGTTCGTGACATGTTTCGCCGCAAGGGCGCCTATCGACGATTCAGAAACTTACTTGAACGACAGGCGCTGCTCGAGGAGTGGTACCGGTACAGCGACGAACAGCAAACGAAAGCGCTGGCGGAATGGTGTGAAGCGGAAGACCTCGAACTCGGATCCTGAGCGAGATTTTGGTCATCCCGACGTTCGGCCCGGACCCCGGCAGGCCGGATGGATCGTGGCGAATATCGTTTCATAGCAACTGAAATAATTTTTTGACGACGCATCAGGCTGCGCCATAATCCCTTAACCGGAATCAGCGGATACTGAACCAGCGGACATTTACCCCGCACGGGTGGAAACCATATCGTATGGATGCAGAAACTCTGTTTACTCAGCTTGAGTTCAACACGGGTGAATTTCCCGAGAAGGTACTGACCGAGACGGTTGATCGGCAGGAAGCAATGGCACCCATGTTGCTGGAGGAACTCCAGTGTGCCGCGGCCGATCCTGAAGCGCTGATGCACAAGGACGAGAGCTATATCCGGCACATTTATGCCATGTATTTGCTCGCCCAGTTCCGCGAGAAGGCAGCCTATCCTCTGCTGGTGGATTTTGTCGCGACGCCTGGCGAGATTGTCATGGATCTCACGGGAGATGTGGTCACCCAAGATCTGGGGCGCATGCTGGCCTCCGTTTGTCACGGTGATCCCGGGCCGATCAAGCGATTGATTGAGGATCCCGAGGTCAACGAATGGGTGCGCAGTGCGGCGCTCGATGCCCTGCTGGTCCTTTATACCGAAGAGCAATTGGAACGGGAGGATATTGTTGGCTACCTGGCCGAGTTGTTCTTGTCAAAAGTTGAGCGCAAACACAGCTATGTTTGGAGCGCAATGGTGAATGCAGCCTGTGATCTGTATCCCGAGGAACTGATGGATGAAATACACCGGGCTTATGAAGAGGGCCTCGTCAATCCCGGCAATGTCGGTTTCAGTGATGTCGAACACGCGTTGAAGACGGGGAAGGAACGGAGGCTTGAATTGACACAGAGGCACCGAAAAGGGCTGATGGGTCATGTGGTGGACGAGATCGGTTGGTGGGCCTGTTTTCGAAGATGCGATGATGACGATGACGAAAACATGGATAGGGATCCATTCGAGGTTGACGATGATTTCCGGTTTCCGGCTGTCAAAACGATGATGCGAAAGGGGCCAAAGATTGGCCGCAATGATCCCTGCCCTTGCGGGAGCGGCAAAAAATACAAGAAATGCTGCCTTGCCAACGAGGAACTGCTGCATTGAAACAACCCGCATTCTCGCGGCTTGTGCGTATTCCGCGGCAAAACCGCCACCCGGGAGTGCATCGACGCGGCGAATGCGCTGCGTATCCTGGACCTTTTGTCAACGCAAATAAGGAGGAACTCATCGGCGGAATCAGTGCCGAAATCGAGTCAAATGCACATACCGATTCACAGTTATGCACGAGAATCCGCTGCTTTAGCGGAAATTCAGACATGAGTCTGTCTATATCAATGAGTCATGTTGAAAAATCCGCTATTTGAGCGGACTGGACAGGCAAATCAGGGATAAAATTACCAGCATTTATTGTTATTTGCAGGTGTATTTGTCCAGCAATGAAACCTGCAACAGACAAACAGATTGAATCGGCCAAACAGGTTTTTCGGCGATTTGGCGGGATCCTGAGGACCGGTGAAGCCCTGCACCACGGCATCCATCAGCGCACGCTCTATGCTATGCGGGACTCCGGTGTGCTTGAACGTCTGGACCGTGGGCTTTACCGTCTGGCTGATCTGCCGCCACTGTCGGATCCTGATCTCGTCACCGTCGCTCGAAAGATACCCCAGGGCGTGATCTGCCTGATATCGGCACTCAGTTTTCATGAGCTCACAACACAGATCCCGCATGCTGTCTATGTTGCACTGAAGCGAGGGGCAGAAGCTCCCAGGCTTGCCTATCCGCCTGTCCGAAAATTCTGGTTCTCCGGGGAGGCGTTTACTGCCGGCATAGAACAGCACGAGATCGATGGTGCGACAGCGCGCGTCTACAGTGTCGAAAAAACCCTTGCTGATTGCTTCAAGTACAGGAACAAGATTGGCATGGATACCGTCCTGGAGGCGCTGACATTTTATCGGGAACGAAAGAAGCCGCGCCTGATGGAGCTGAATCAATTTGCCCGGATCTGCCGCGTGGAGAAAATCATGCGTCCTTACATCGAGGCGCGACTGTGACGAAGCGGCGCTTGGGTAACGTGGCGGCGTCGGTCCACCAGCGGCTCAAGAATTTGGCCCGCGAGACCAACCGGCCGTTTGACGAGGTCCTGCAGTATTTCGTTATGGAGCGATTTCTTCGCCGTCTCAGCATCTCGAAACATGCCGATTCGTTCGTCCTGAAAGGGGCCTTGCTATTCAGGGTCTGGCATGCACCCGATAGCCGGGCGACGCGCGATATCGATTTTCTAGCCTACATGAATAACGCTCCGGATCATCTGGCGAGCGTGGTCCGCGATATCATTTCGATCGATGGCCCGGACGATGGTGTAATCTTTGATCCCGATTCGGTCGAGGCTCACCGGATCAAAGAGGGCGCCGACTACGAAGGTGTTCGCACACGATTCATCGGTTATCTGGGAAATGCCCGAATCACGATGCAGGTCGATACCGGTTATGGTCGACGGATGGAGTCCACCCGGACCGTGGAATACGAAATAGAGAGCTATGCGCGTGCGTGAATTTTGCGTGAATCAGTTATGCATCGTGCTGCATTGTAGTGCAAACTGGGCAACGGACGCCCCGGTACCTGGTTGATAAATAAGGCCTCGGAGCTTCATCCTACCGACTGAAAATCCTCGTGTCGGTGGTTCGATTCCGCCCTTGGCCACCATAAAATCAGTTACGTCGCTCTTGGTATTTCCTTCAATTCCTTTGCGGGAGTTTTGCGGGAGCTAGCTGTGACGGTCCGGACTCGCCCGTGCAGACCGATAATCAGATCAGGTTGAACCTGATCGGCGCTTTCAGCCTGTGAGCGGTCAGGGGTCTCATGCCATCTAACGGTCAGGATTGGCTAGGAATACTCGTCTGGCGAAAACATGGGGATTAGTCAGTGCTGTATCAGCGGTAAAGTTTAATATGGATTGATATTAATGCTATAGTGTCGTCTGCTGCAAATATGGAGTTTCCGCTGAAACAGAGTCATGCGAGCTGGCACTTACCAGAATCAGCCCCCTGGGTACCGCGCGTTCATCCCGGCACCGCTGCCGCCGGATCCGCCGATAGCCATGAACGCCGAACTTCAGACGCTCTTGTCCACGGCGGATCGTGCCCTCGGGCGCCTGGATGGTTCGATCCAGACACTCCCGGATTCGGATCTGTTTGTGCTGATGTATGTACGCAAGGAGGCAGTGCTTTCAAGTCAGATCGAAGGCACGCAAAGCTCACTGAACGATCTTTTACGTGCCGAGGCGCAGATATTCGATCCCGACAGGCCCGCGGATGTCAGCGAGGTTTCGAACTATGTTGCGGCACTGAACTATGGGCTCGAAAGGCTTGATGAACTACCTGTCTCCATTCGCCTCATCCGCGAGATTCATGAACGTCTTTTGCGAGGTGTACGCGGCGCGCATCTTCAGCTTGGGGAACTCAGGCAGTCTCAAAACTGGATTGGCACGGGAGGTGCCAGCCTTAATAACGCCACCTTCGTACCACCCCCGCCGGACGAAGTGCCAAACGCACTGAGTGACCTGGAACGCTTTATTCACTCCAAAGACTCGATGCCGGCACTGGTTCGAATTGGCTTGACGCATGCCCAGTTCGAGAGCATCCATCCCTTTCTGGACGGAAACGGTCGAGTCGGCCGCTTGCTCATTACATTCCTGCTTTGTCAGCAAATGATTCTGCAATCTCCCGTTCTGTATTTGTCGCATTTTCTAAAGGCGAATCGTGCAGAATATTATGAGCATCTACAAAACATCCGGGACGACGGCGACTGGGAATCGTGGCTAAAGTTCTTTCTACGCGGCGTGATTGAAGTTTCACGAGAGGCAACAGCAACAGCACGAGCAATCGTAGATCTTCGGGAGGCTGATCGGCAAAAGATTATCGACGAACTTGGGCGGGTAGCAGGAAATGCCTTAAAAGTTCATGGGTCATTGTTCAGATTCCCGTTGGTTTCAGTCAATCCAATCGCCAATTTCCTCGGGGTCAGTTTTACATCGGCAAATCGCTTAATGGAGCGCCTCGTCGAAATTGGCATTCTAAACGAAGTTACGGGGAATGCACGTAACAGGGTATTTAGCTATGTGTCTTACATACGTCTGTTTGCAGACAATTAGTAGGAAATTGAAATCACTGCGGCTGCGTGAGTTTTGCGTGAATGGGCTGTGCATCGTCATGCATCGTGGTGCAAATCCGGTAACGAGCGCTCCGGTAAGTGCTTGATTAACAAGCAATAGGCGAATCAGGCTGCGGACTGAAAATCCTCGTGTTGGTGGTTAGATTCCGCCCCTGGCCACCACATCAACGTCGGAACTCACCGCCACCCGACGTACCCATGTAAGTTGCGCCACTGTCAAATCAGGTTGATTAGCGCAGAAATGCGCCTGGCATTTTCACGGATTCGATTGTGAGAATGGTCGTATGTCGACGTCGCCGGAAATTCCCTGCATCGCAGAGCGAAACGAGGCAACTATGCTGGACCATGAACGATTCATTGATCGCCATCGGCTGGTGCTGCTGCGCTACCTCGACGGGACGGCACCGGGATCGTCGAAAGAGCCCGATGCTCTTGGCTATGTCGAAAGCGTACTTACGGCGTGGCAAGAAGTCTTCGGTAAGTCTGAACTAACAGATCCGAGTCCGGAAGAGAGGACATTCTGGTTTGCGTTGTACCAGCTAGAGGAGTTGGTTGAATTGCCCGGTCCTCACATTGATGCCTACGAAAAGCTTCTGATGGAGAATCTCGTAGAAATCCGGGAGCTGCTGCGGCACCGGCGATCAATTCCTGAGCATCGTTTCATGGCGACAAGACCCGATGGAACGTGAAGGAGTCGCCAAAGGGTGGCGAAGGCTCGACGGTATTCGCCGCCGGTAGTGGTTCAATGAACGAATACGGCTATCTGGCTATCGAATATGATTGTCGATTGCCGCTTTTGAAATACACTAATGTAGGCTGGGCGATTGAACGAGATATTTATGCCGGGGAGCTGCCGGATCGTCTGGATCGGGAAATCGAACATAATACCGATACGTCCGACATCAGCTGGCTCAGCGAGCGAAATCCGCAGGTTCTGGAGCTCGTCGCAGAGCGAATCACTCGCTCTGGTGATTCAAGATATTTTCCGTTTCTGATGCAATGGAATAAGAAGGCGTCACGCCGAAAGAGCTACAACAGACGACAGGCGATTCTCTCCCTGCGGTAGAATGCGATTGTCAGAGCCACCATCAAGCTAGCCATCATCCAGCGGTGAAAATGCAGTAAGCACCTGTTTGGGTTTGCCGGGTTCGGGCCAGGCAAAGACAAGCCGGTCACCTGCTCTGACCATCTGCGGAAAGCCGGTCCTGCGGGGATACTCGCCTTCGGCAATCACCCGGATGGGGCCCGCATCGCCGCGCATCGGTACCTGTCGTATGCGCAACTGACCGACACCCTCGTCGGACTTGGCTAACCAACTTACCGCGGCCGCGCCGTCGGCCAGTAACACGACATCCACACCTCCGCTTACGCTGCCGTCGTCGACGACCGTTGGCGCGGAGAATGTCTTGCCGGCATCCTGCGACCAGGCCAGCTTGATTCGTCGCTCGCGATTCGGCGCGCCGTACCAGGCCACGGCCACGCGGTCGCCGTCGGCCGCAATCGTCGGTCCATTCACGGGGCATCCGGCTATATGCCATTGATCATCGGAAACCGTGATCGGCTCCGCCCAAGCGCCGTCAACATAGCGCGCCACGGAAATATCCCGGATTTCCTCCGACGTGCGATCGCGGTACACGACCACCGGGCCCGCCGCCACCATTGCAACATCTGTCTGACAGCAATCACACGCGAGATTGTCGATCTCACCGTCGTCGAGTATTTCGCCGTCGTATCCGAAACGGGCGAAACGCAGGGTCATGCCGCCATACTCCTTGCTACCCTCGGGTGGTCGCTTGCCGCCAGAGTCCGGCGCCATGTTCCGTCCGTCCAGCCAGACCGCACCGATGCCGCCGGACCATGGAAACATGCTGACAAATCCGTGCTCCGTAGGCGTATTGTCCGTGTGTGGCGTCAGCGGCGCAGCCCAGTTTTCACCGCCGTCGGCAGAGGTAGACAACGCAATATCGTATGAGTAGGTACCGCCGGGTCGTTTCACCAGCCAATGCGCCGCCCACTGTTGCGCCGTAATTGGCACGACTGACGGGAAATCCGCCCAGTTCACGAACCAGCCGCTGTCCTCGGCGACTGAACGGGGAGCGGACCAGGAATCGCCGTGCAGAATCGAATATCTGACCGCGTGCGCCTCACCGTTGGCGGGTTCCAGCCAGCTCATCACGGCCTCGTCGGTCGGCGTAACCGCAAGATGCGGCGAGATGCTGCCGGGTGCGGCCGGCGACGGCACAGCGATGATTTCAAATGCTGAACCGGAATCGTCCGGGCCACCGCAGCCCCCCAGCAACGCCGCCACAATCACTATAGTTCCCAAACGTCGCCGCTGCGCCAATGGTTTTATATGCGTCATCTCAACTACCCTCGTGCCGCGTACTGTTTTTCACCCATCGCCCTTTGCCCTTGCCGGGCTACCAGGAAAATCGCGTTGTGATCATGACACAGCCCGCGGGAAGGCGCAGCCACCGGATCGCCGGCCTGTTGATGACGTTGGACTTCTTTGCTGACTGGTGTGTATCTTGCAAGCAAATGGAACCGCATACGTTTACAGACTTCCAGGTTTTCGCCGTGTTGCACGGCACGTGATGCACGTGATCCGAATCGCGGCAATTGTGCTTGTCTGCGTGCTTGCGGGGCTGTGGATCGGTCAGAAGTACTGGAAAGCATCGCCAGTGGTGCCGCCGCCGGCCGTCGAGTACCTGGCCGACTTTACCCTGCCCGATCTCGACGATCGACCCAGATCCATCCGGGAGTGGTCGGGCCGGCCATTGGTCATTAATTTCTGGGCGACCTGGTGCGCACCGTGTCGGCGTGAAATGCCACTACTGCAGAGTCTGCAGGACGAGCACGGTGACGGCAGCTTACAGGTGATTGGCGTGGCGCTGGACAACCTGTCGGACGTCACGCGGTTCGTCACCGCAATCGGTGTGACCTATCCGATTCTGTATGGCGAAGATGATGTGACGACGATCGCGGAATCGTTTGGGGATGCGTTCATCGGCCTGCCGTTCTCGGTGTTCGTCGGTGCGGGGGGCGAAATCCTCGCTCTGCACTCCGGTGAACTGCAGGCGGATTATCTGCACCAGTTTGTTTCCGAGATGGAAGCAGTCGTAAGTGGTCAACGCAGTGCCGCCGAAGTTCGCCAAAGGCTCTTGGCAGACTGACCGGCCGACAGTTCCCCAATGCCTGAAGTCGATATCATGACAAAGGCGGCCTGTTGTTGTTGAGGCAGAGCGCAACCAGGTCTTCGATCTTCGCCGTGCCGACACACATGACACTGTCTGCACCGCCCCAATAGATTTTGACAGTACCGTCGTCCTCAGCGATAGCGCCGCAGCTGAAAACAACGTTGTGCACGTAACCGGTCAATTCCCACGAATCTTGTGGCGACACGATCCACTCGTCGGCAACACCCAGCACCTTGGCGGGGTTGGCCAGATCATGCAGCGCCACACCGAGGCGATACACGGCTCCATCCATTGTCTGGAATACGCCGTGGTAAATATTCAGCCAGCCCTGTGGGGTTTTTAAGGGCGTTGCACCTGGGCCTATTTTCATTTCGTCCCAATGGTAGGTTACCGGCTGGATCACGGGCACCGAATCGCCCCAGTAAATAAGGTCGGTAGACCAGGATAACCAGATGCACCAGGGGTTGATTTCCGAGTGGGGGCGATCCAGCCGTGCGTAACGACCGTCGAAGGTCTCAGGAAAAATCACCACATTGCGCATATCTGGCTGACTGATAAACGCCACCCTCTCCACAGTTTTGAAATCGCGGGTTCTCGCCAGGCCGATACGCACACCGAACCTGGAATAAGCGCTATAAGTGATGTAATAGTGATCGTCGATGCAACAGATTCGTGGGTCCTCGATACCGTACTCTTCGTGCTCGGCGAACACGCCTTCTTTGGATGGCACCATGAACGGTTCGGATGCGACTTCGAATTGGTAACCATCATCGCTCCATGCTATGCCGATAATGGATCTTCCATTGCGCAGGTGGGAGCGAAATAATAGAACATAGCGAGCTCCATGTTTGGTTGCAGCCGCATTGTGGACGGTCTCCACAGGGATAAGGTACGTCATGCCTGGTGAGGATAGGGTTGCCCTCATAACGCCTGACTATCGGGTTATCGTCCATCGCCTGCTCCCAGGATTTTTCGGTACGCTGTTACGTAATCTTGCGCCATGCGTGTGTGAGAGAAACGCCGTTCAACATCATTTCGACAAGCAGATCGGCTAATGGAACCCACTGCTGCGACCGCTTCGGACGCCTCGTCAATATTCGCAACGATGTAACCGGTCTCGTTGTGTCTGATAATCTCCGGAATCGAACCGCGGCCAAACGCGATGACCGGTGTTCCGCAGGCCATGGATTCCACGAGGCTCAAACCAAACGGCTCGTCGAAGCTGATCAAGTGCAATAGTGCGGATGCCTGACCCAGTAACTTCCCTCGTCGGTCAGGCCCCACGGCGCCCAGGTATTCTACTGTTACGCCGTCAAGGTACGGCTCGATCCTGGTTGCAAAGTAATCTTGATCCTGTACGATGCCGGCGATTAGCAGCTTGATGCCCGTCCTCTGCGCCACCTGGATAGCTTCGTACACACCTTTCTCCGGATGGATGCGGCCAAAGAATAAAAGATACTGTCCCTGGGCCTCGGAAAAGGGAAATTCTGCGATGTCGATACCGTGATGAATCGTCGCAAGGTAATCGAGATCCGGCGACTTGTCTGCCTCGCTGATCGCGACGTAATGACAGCGGTGATTGTATTTCTTGTAGACGGGGATGATTGACGGTGATGAAAAGCCGTGAATGGTAGTGATTACCGGTGTTTCAACCAGGCCGGAATAGGTCAACGGCAGAAAGTCGAAGTGATTGTGAATAAGGTCAAACTCAGCAGAGCGTTCGAAAATCTCGGAAATGTGCAGACACTCCGCAACTTTGGGGTTGACTGAGGAATCCTCCGAATAGGGGCGCGGGCAAACTGAGACCAGCTTGCCGCTGGTGAGCGAATCGCCGCTGGCAAACAGGGTGACATCCAGGCCCATTTGCACCAACGCCTCCGTGAGAAGGCTGACCACGGATTCCCATGGCCCATAGTGGCGAGGAGGCGTACGCCATGAAATGGGGCTGAGGACGGCGATACGTATAGACATGCTCGAAACTGACTATTTTTTGAAAGTGTGATACGTAAAGCAAGCTTCAAGTGGACGTCATGGCTATAATTCGCGCAGTCCTGGCTCAGGTCAGGATCATTGTTAGGCAGATTACAGCGATGTGCAATCATTAAATGAGAGTGCAGGAACAACGTAAGCAACTGATCAAACGGCGTTCGACCTTATTGAACGCTGAGAGTTCTCGTGTGATTACCCGGCCGCATATTCCCGGCGGTAAGGCGCGGATCCAGGGCTTGATCGCCCGGGTCGTAAAGTTGAGTGACGATGACGTACATCACCTGCTGGAGACTGTCTTCGAGGAATTCTCGGCACGTCATCGAAACTTCAGACAGGCCCTGGAAAGGAACTTCCAACGCATTGCAGAGCACGTGCCAAAGCGACTCTCTTTATCCCTCAACCGCCGCCTTCTGCTTGGCGCCTATATGACTTCTGAGTACTCAGTTGAGTCAGCGGCTCTCTTTAACCCCTCCGTCGTACCCCACCCCGATCAAGAAGGTCTGGGCGAAGGATCGCAGCGTTTTATTATGAGCTTCAGAGCGACGGGTGAGGGTCACATATCCTCAATTGAATTCCGTAGCGGGATCGTCGATGAGAACCACGACATCTTCTTCGATGCTATCAGCCAGTACGTGGCTACGCCGGAAATTCACACGGATCCCATCTATCATCGCCTTCATTTTCGGCGCAAGCTCGAAGAGATGGGGGCACACAATCGGGTCATGAATCGCCTCCTGGAAGGTTTGGAAGAAACATTTACCTTCGATCAGCTGGAAATCCAGATAAAAATACTTCGCTCGAGCAAGTTTCGACTAAAGAACAAACAGGAGACTATTGATACGGTGTTGTGGCTGGCCCGGTCCAACTACGAAGTGGTTTTTCGGCCCGATCATCAGATCTCTGAGCGCGTAATTTTCCCGGTGAGTGAGAATGAAGTGGGAGGTATCGAGGACGCACGTTTTGTACGTTTCGTCGACGATGCTGGGCTGGTTAATTACTATGCGACTTACACCGCTTATAACGGGTTCACAATATTGCCGCAGCTTCTCGAGACTACTGACTTCCTGACGTTCAAGATTCATACACTCAGCGGCAAGGCTGCACACAATAAGGGTATGGCGTTGTTCCCGAGGAAGATCAACGGTCAATTCGTGATGTTGTCACGGCAGGACGGTGTCAATAACTACATCATGTTTTCGGACAGCCTCCGCTTTTGGAATGACGCGACTCTCCTGCAGGAGCCCAATCATCCCCTGGAGTTTGTGCAAGTCGGTAATTGCGGTTCACCGGTAGAGACGCCCGAGGGGTGGCTTGCGTTATTCCATGGCGTGGGACCAATGCGGAAGTACAGCATCTGGGCCGAGCTTCTGGACATTGACGATCCATCGAAGGTTATCGGCCGGCTCGATGAGCCGATACTGACACCTGATGAGCATGAGCGAGAGGGGTACGTACCCAACGTGGTTTATTCCTGCGGAAGCATGATCCATGAGGATACGCTGATCGTTCCGTATGGTATCGCCGATCAAAGGTGTAGAGTCGCGACCGTTTCGATTCCAGAGCTTTTGTCCCGATTCAAGTCAAGTCAACAAACTTGAACTGCACCACAGAGCGTCCTGACGGGCCAATTTACAACGCGAGTTCCTCGACGTCATCGTGATTTGTTGTCAAGCCGCGCAGATTGTATATTGTGAGCAGGGCGAGAATGTAAGACAGCGTTGATTCCGCGCCCTGATTCTCATTAACACCGCCATCCTCGAGCCCATCACGGCAGCCACCGCTGGCATGGTCGTAAAGCTTGATTTGTTGAGCGTTCTTGCCCAGATACCAGTTGAAGCACGTGGATGCCAGCTGAATCCATTCTGCACCCTGGGTACACTCATACGCTTCCAGGCAAGCGCCGATCATGGCAGCTGCTTCCAGGGGCTGCTGATCGTATTGCGCTCTGCTGCCGAACCTGTGAAACCAACCCTGATTACCGACCGGTGCGAACCAGCCAACGGCCGGATCAAGCTGCACGTCTCTTAGCCATCCGAGGACCTCGATACCGAGGGACACCATGTCACTGTCGTCGGTGACGCGACCACAGGCCATGAGTGCCTGGGGTAAGCGCGCATTGTCGTAGGTCAGCGTCTCTTCGTGCCAACGCCAGTCTTCGCTGGCGTATTGTGTGTAGCGATCCCGAAGTCTGTCGCCAAGTGCCTTCAGGAGTCCCCGAACTTGATGGTCATCGTTGCGCCGGAGATACGCCTGAATCCCGAGGATCGGGAAGGCGATAGCGCGCGAGTTCGAAAAGGTTTCCAGTGCCGGCAGCGCGTCGTTGAAGAGCTTAGTCGCGACAGCCACTTGACCGTCGTTGCGGCCCCAGCCTGCCACGATGCCCAGGGCCCACACGGCACGGCCATGCGAGTCCTCCGAACCAATATTTTCAAGCCACTGTCGATCGTAGGACATGAAATTACGAAACCTGCCGGTTTCCTGATCGAAAGCATCATCCAGGAAGCTAAGATACACGACAGATAACTCCATCAATGAAGAGTCTGTCTTGTTCAAGTCATGTGCCATGTTGACGGCGATCAGTGCACGGGCATTGTCATCGACACAGTATCCATGGGCCCGGTCGGGAACCGTAAACTTGGCATGCTGAAGCATGCCCGTGCTATCCGTCATAAGCCGGAGATGCTTCAAGTTGATCTGCGGCAACCGTTGCTCACGCTGACTTAACGTGTCGAGTGCCGGTAGATCGGTTGCACGTGGGCGTTGCGTTTTGGCGTCGGCAAAAACTTCCAGATAGCGACGGCCCATCTCCTTCATCACCATCGGTCGGGAATATTCATAGGCAGCACGGCGCAATGCGAGGCGCTTCTCCGGGTGATCCAGAAGTTCATTGATCTCATGCGCCAAAGCCTGGTGATCTTTGAAAGGCACCAGCCTGCCTCGGCCATCGGCCAGCATTTCCTGTGCGTGCCAATAGGGGGTTGATACAACGGCCTTACCCGCCCCAACCGCATAGGCCAGCGTACCGGATACGATTTGCGCTTCATTTAGATACGGAGTGACATAAATATCAGCGGCCCGAATGATCTCCAGCAATTCATCGCGCTCCAGGAAGCGGTCGTGAAACACAATGTTGTCGGCGACGCCCAATTCTTTTGCCAGGAGTTGCAAACTCAGGCGGTAGTCTTCTCCGCTCTCGTTCTTGTAATGAGGATGAGTGGCCCCGACCATAAAATAGAGCACTTCCGGATGTGAGCTGACAATTTCCGGGAGCGCATTGATCATATACTCGATGCCCTTGCCCGGTGAGAGCAGGCCGAACGTCAGGATCACGGTCTTGTCGCCTGAGACGATCTTGGCCTTGCACGGATCCGGATCCAGAAACGGTACATCGACAATTCCATGAGGGATCAGCGCAATTTTGGCCTCAGGAACGTCATAAACATTTCGCAGAAATTCAGCACCACGCTCACTCATCACAACCAATCTGGCGGACAGCTCTGCCAGCTGGCTAATGATTTGATGCTCCTGCGCTGCGGGATCCCTCAGCACGGTGTGCAAGGTCGTGACCAGGGGCATCTTCAGGTTTTTTGCGAGTTCGATGATAAAGCTGCCGCGTTGACCACCGTATATGCCGTATTCGTGTTGCAGACAGACTACATCCGGATTGCGCATGTTCAGGAAGCCGGCAGCGAGACTGTATTCGTTCAGTCTGTTCTGGTTGATCTGGAAACGCACCTCGGCGGGGTAGTTATAGCCCTCCGGTCGATCATTCATGGCAACGGTAAAACAGTCGATAGTCCGATCGTTTTCAACAATCGCAGTTGCAAGATCAGTAGTAAAGGTAGCGATTCCGCACTGCCTGGGCAGGTAGTTGCCGATCAGGGCCACTGATTCGATCGATTTTGGCATGCTGAAATGTCTTCGGTTCCTGTCTATTCAAACTGTCTTTGCCAACAGTCAATGACTGGTTATTGTTAATGATTACGCCCTTATTGTGCATGCTGATCCGTTTCCGAGCCAACATCAAGCCGATTTCCGTTGGTGATGAAATCGTCAGCCGGTTTCCACGACGATAAATAAATGGTGTCAGACACCAATTCTCCGGGCGTGATCTATCCGCCCGGTCAAGACACGCCACAGACCAACGAGCATAAGCAGGTAGCCAACGCTGAACAGGGCCCATGAGAATTCCGCCGGCCTGAAATTGCGGAAGGCATCCGTGCCGCCCGGCAACAAGGCTGCGCCGGGCAGCAAGAAAGTGGCCAATGCCAATGCCATGCCCAGCGTAAACAGGGTGGTCGACACCCAGGTGAAATGCAGGTCAAATTTCTGGTAGAGCACCCAGCCACCCCAGACCACGAACATCAGCGCGATCAACACAGGCGCGATCCATGGGCCAAACCAGGGCCACGGAATCAGGAACAACACGTCCCACTCCAGCCAGCTCTGCGGCCAGCCGATCATAAGCTTGAGCCAGAGGTAATAGCAGAAATCCCACAGACCGAATACGTAGACGAAGGCGGCAAAAACGCGGGTGAATCCTTTTTCCGCCAGCAGTGCCACACTGAGTATCATCACCACCGTGGCGACCTCCCGAGCTAATTCGATGGTCAAGTCCCGCTGTGACAGGATCACCAGAGGAAAAATTGCCAGCGGGTTGTCCGCGTAGTAAATGGTCCGCAAATGGATGACAAGAGCGGCTTCCACATGTGCCATCGCAATGGAAAATAGCGTTAACCAGATCAGTCGCCGATGCATGGCCGGCATGCTCTTGTCCTTCTCCCCGAGATCGGTTCAATTGTACTGACCTGCTGTCCCCGGTGACTACAATCGATCGAATTTCCGCCTGAAACTGCCTGGTGCGCGACGCAGAGGCAGGAAATCCGTGAGCCTGATCACGGTGTGTCGTCGCCACCGATGTTATGAAGGGCGTTACACCTTATCGCACTGGGAGGTGCGCGATGCATCACTGGAAGATGTTAGTTGTGAGCGTGGGCCTGTTTTCTCTGCTCGGTTGTGCCGGTATGAGTTCAAATGAATGTGAGCTGGCGGATTGGCAGGCTGTGGGTTACGAGGACGGCGTTAAGGGGACGCTCTTCCGATAAATTTGGCGGTTATCGGAAAAACTGCGCAAAGCATGAGGTGGCGCCGGATTTTCAGGCATACAAGTCCGGTCGGGAGGCCGGTCTCAGGGAATATTGTCAGCCGTCACGGGGTTTTAACGAAGGATCCCGGGGTGCCAAATACGTTGGTGTGTGTCCGGCGGACCTCGAGGGTGACTTTCTCGACAGCTACAATGATGGACGCACGCTGTATCAGCTGGAATATGCGGTCACGTCGACAACCCGCCAGATCAATCACCGTAAGTCGAGAATGAAAGATGTCGAATCCGAGCTGGCGAAAAAAATGGCGGCCGTACTTTTGGATAGCAGACCGGGCGATGAGCGTGCTGCACTGCTGGTGCAAACGAAACAGCTCGCGGAAGAGCGGATTACGCTGGGGAACGAAGTCGACCGACTTCAGCAGCAGCTGCACCAGCAGGAAGAAAATCTGGCCGAACATCGCGAACAGCTCATGACGCAGCTCTGAGCCGTTCAACACATTCGTGCATCGTCAGATTTTGGTTGGCAGGATCAGGTGGACTATCACTCAACAGATATAATCCTATAATCCGCCCGGTTGACTCTGTGTCGTGAGTAATGAGGTCACTTGTCCGCCGCCAGCATCTGGTCTCGGCGTTTCATTAAAGCGTTGATGCGTCTGGTATCGAGAACGCCCTCGAATAACTTTTTCAGGGCGCCTTGATCGAGTGACTCCAGGCGCTGTTCCCAGGTGTTGCCGGGTTGCAGCGCCAGGGTTCGCAGATGCGGCGGTACTCCGTCGCGGGTAGAAAAAGCCTTTCCGTGGCTTGTCAGTATCAGTTGCCAGCTGTTCCAGTTGTCCCGGCCGTACAACATGGCGTCGAAGCCGCGCCCTTCGTTGTAGATAAGGATATCGAACAGGTACATGGCTTCGAACTGCTCGGTAAGCGGACACCAGGCGCTGCCACCGCCGCCCGCTGAGCTACGCTGCGTTTCGGTCGTTGCACCATCCGGTATGAACTGCAATGAGCCGGTCTTTCCATCGTGTCTCCGGACAACGGTGACTGGTACCATGCGCAGGTCCAGCAACCGGTCGAGTCGGTAAGCCGCGACTTCGGGTAGAAAGTTTTTCCGACCGCGTACGAAGCGGCCGGAGATCTCGACGCCTTCACGGCCGACACGCAGGATCGTGCTACCGTCAGCCGCGCTGGATGACTCGAGGATCGGGGCCTCCACGAGCAATTCTTCTATCTGCGCGGCATCGAGGTCGCCAGTTCGCTGACCGACATGACGCGGCTGCGGCTGCGGCACGCTTAGTTCTTCACGATCCTCGTATGCTGCTCGTACTGAACCATTTTCGAGAACAAGCGCGGCAGCCCGCCCACCATAAAATTCAGTGAACATGCCCGTATCGATGCGGTACAGGCGTTCGCCCAGGTACGACAGCACACGAGCGTTCGGCGCCGGCGTATGTCCTACAACCAGGCGCTCGCCGCCAATGGCTGCGAGCGCTTCTGTGAGCTTGTCCATTTCGATGAGCGGACTGCAGCTGACATTGCCGCGATACCATACGGGTCCGCCCATGCTGTGCAGCCAGCCATCGTTGAGTTCGATTAGCTGGCGGGCTGCCGCCTGTAGTTCGGGTGTGATGCCGTCGGTTTCGGGTAGGGCTTCGAGGACCCGCGCCAGTACCTCTGGATGATCGTAGAAGTTCACTTCGGGACCCAGTAAGCCAGCCCGCATTAGCAATGCCATCGCGTAAACATACGATCTGAGATCCCGTGCCAGTTCTTCATTCAGGGTTGAGCCAGTTCGACTGACGATGTCGCGCGACAATCCGGCATGCACGAAGGCCGTATTGTTGATGACGGCGATGACTGGTTGCTCCAACAGCCAGGATCCGTACTTGCCGTCAGCGCCGAAAGCAGCGCGATGCGCGAAGAAGCCCGGCGGAAACCGGCCGTCGAACGCAGCGCGTTGATCTTCGAGCAATGATTCCGGATTCTGGCGTTTGAGCCATGATTCGAATGCGGCGTCTCGCATTTCCGCTGACTCGTCCTTGATGAAGGCTGCATACTCGGCATTTGCGACATAGCGCAAATCGCCAACGAGATTCATGACTTCGTGGTTACCGAGAAGCACGTGTACCTGGCCGCCCGCCGTTGATGCCTCTGCCTCGAGTGCCATGAGCAGATCCATCGAGGCGCGTGAGTCCGGGCCGCGATCGAGTATGTCTCCAACGATCACGAGGTGCGTGTCGCCGCCGGTCCAGTGAAGGTCGTCATCTATGACCGAGGTCTTACGCAGTATCTTCACGAACCCGGAATGAGCGCCGTGGATGTCGGACACGGCAACAACTCGGGGAATGTCGGACCATTGCCAGTCACTGTCTGCACGCGCTAGTGCCGCCAGGCAAGTGAGCAGGGTCAGTAAGAGAAGATGGTAGACTGCGCGGATCGGCAGCGATGATCTGGATGACTCTACCTGTATGAGCATTACGACACTAAAACCCGGGATGCTTGCGTTTGTCATAGTAGCTTACTTTTTACTTTTTTCGGGATTGATTCTCTCAGCCGATATTTTGTTTCCGGGGCTCGATAACTATCTGCCGGTAGCGGGCCGCGATGCGCGCGATATTGCCAGCATAGGCAACAGCGACATAGTGGTCGAGTCGACGCTGCGCGGGGCGCGTTCGGTTGGCCGATACGCCATTGCTTTGACCCTGATTACTTATCTCGCATGCTCCGTGTTGATAATGTTGCCGGTTACCTGGGTTTATATGGCCACCCACCAGAATGTCGGCTTCAAACGCAATTTCGTTGTTAGCCTCCTCGTGTTTCCGATCGTTACCACGACCGTTGTGCTGCTGATACAAGATAGCCTGTCGCTTGCTTTCGGTCTGGCGGCACTGGTTGCCGCGGTGCGATTTCGCATACGACTACAAGATGCGCTGGATGGTATTTACGTGTTGACAGCGATTTCGGTTGGCCTTTCTGCCGGTATCGGCTTTGTTGGCGTGGGTGGCGTCACGGCGATGTTTTTCTGTCTCGTGAGCATTGCACTTTGGAAGCTGGGATACGCCGCCGATCTGGAAGTCGAAAAAAGCAAGAAATAGCTACTTTGCATCAAGGCGACGTGTCAAAAAATGTTGCCTGACATTAATTGTTATCTTTTCGAAAGTAGTCTTCCATAGCCTCGATGTAGCCTTCGAATACCGAGTAATTTTCCGCCACGATATCAACACGCAGGCCGCGTTGTTTGGCCCCGTTGGCGGTCACTGGTCCATAACAGGCCAACGTTTGTTTGCTCAGGACATCGCTCCGATCCGCCAGCATGTAGAGCAAGCCATCGATTTCCCCGACACTGCTGAATGCAATCAGATCAAGCTTTCCCTCCAGCACCATCTGTACTTCCAGCTCGAGGCCTTTCGTTACGCGGTGAGTGGCGTACGCGGGCACCCTATGGGGGCTCATACCGAGATTCTCCAGCAAGCTGACATAGTCGGGTATCACCGAGGGTTCGTCCATTCCGTATACCTGCGGAACCGGCAAAAGGATCCGGCCTTTAGTTTCTCCACGGCGCTCGAGTTCTTCAACGACACCCCGGGTACTGGCCGCCGGCGGCAGCAAATCGACCTTGATGCCCCGCTGTTCCAGCGCTTTGCGGTCATTGCCAAGAGCACTGACCCTGGTAGCTGACAGGATGCTTTTATCCAGGCCAAGGGCCTCGAGCCGGTTAAAGAATGCTTCGATGCCATTGCGGCTCGTAAAGGAAATCCAGTCGTAGTTCGAAAGGTTACGGATGGCATCATCGAACTCCGAATAGTCTTTCATCGGCTCGATAACAATCGTCGGCATCCAGACGGGCAACGCGCCGTGTCTTACGAGCAGGCCTGCGAGTTTCTGCGCGTAGTTCCGGGGCGTGCAGAACAGCACGCGCTTGCCGAACAGGGGCAGGTCCTGTCGGGCGATCAGCGTTTTCTCAAATTCCATTATTGTTCGTCTCCTGCTTCACTCAAGTTCAGTGCCCGGATTTGAAGCACCACGCAGCCCGTTCGCATGTTACCCGGACTTGTTATCTTGTCATTACAATAACGATAATAACTTCAAGCTGGCCGAATACTGGAGAGCCGCTGTGAAATACGACTTGATCATCGTTGGGGCCGGGACCCGGGGGCTGTATGGCCGCGCGCAAGGCCGCGCGCGATGGTCTGAAGGTTCTGGTCGTCGAAAAAAGGAAGGAAGCGGGAATGGTTACGCGTTTCTGCAGCCGTCTCCTGCGACTCGGCGACGGTGGTTTTGCGTCTGACAAGCTGGTCACCGATATCGACATGAATCGTGCGACTTGTACGATTGAAGTCGGCGCGCCCGGCGAGCACTTCATTCGTATGCACGGGCTACCGGATGAGGCGTCCTTCTCATACGGCGGCGAACTGGATCCGTGCTTCAACGAATCCTGGATATCTCCGGCCGGCGCCAGTTTTGACCGCGATCCGCATAGCAGAACCATTGACGGATTCGTTGTCGATAAGGAAGCGATGCTCAGAGGCTTGCTTAGAGACGCTGTAGAAGCAGGCTGCAAGATACAGGCCGGCACGAAGTGCCTGGAAATCGAAGACGTGAACGATGGCGTTCGTCTCAAGGTCAAATCTGTCACGGGTGAAGAAACCCTGCTGTCGAGACGAGCGATTGTAGCTGATGGATCATTTTCTTCGCTGACGGAACAGTTGGGGTTTAACAAAGGTCGGGCAGAGGGGCCCGGGCGCATCAGGTTCATGAGCTTTATTCTCGACCGCTGCGACATTCCATACAAGGAGATGCGGCGGGTGCGATGTGCCCAGCCATCGCTGCATAGCGGGATTTATCAATATCGGCCCATGGCCTCCGGGTCTTTGGGAAATTAGCTGCTCAGCTCCAGTTGCGAATCCCGTCAGGCTGCCTCAAATTTTGCAGGCATTTCTGACGAACTCCGCTTTCAGTCATATGTTCGAGGGTACAACGATTGTCGATAAGCAAGGCTGTAGCATGGACCTGCGTCTTGCAGTGAGGGATGCAGCGCGCGGTAACGTCATCTGTATCGGTGACAATGTGGCTTATGCCGAGACCGCGATCAAGGGGGCGTTCGGATGTGGCTACAAGGCAGCCGAAGCAACGGCGCTAAGTCTTGACGGTAAAGACGGCAACGATGAATATAATCAATATTGGACCCACGCTTTCAATTTCTTTAGTCCACAGTACAACAAGCGCACCGTGCGATTACCGCCAATTCCGTCGGTTCTGAATGATGGCGAAACAGACGCCCTGTTCCGTTGGTTCGCCGACCATGAGATATGCGGTTTGCCGTCAGATATTTTGCCGGACAATCGGCAAAAACTTATGCATGACCTGCCGGAGATCGCGGCTAAGTTCTTCGGTGGCGGAAAAAGCACAGGCGGCCGGCAAGCAGCATGAAGCCGAATATGCGCCCGATGAAGCGGAAGCACTTTTGTGGTTCCGAGAATAACTACCTCGGACTAGCGGCATTTGGCGCGCATCTTTTTTTCGACGCTCGCAGGGTCATTGATAATCTTGAAGAAGTCGCTCACATAGCTAACCGCGCGCGATGATGCCCTGTAGCTCAGGTCCGCTGATTCGAATAGTTCGCGCAGCTCGGGTTCGATTGCCATGAATTCCGCAAGGCGATCATCGAGAATCGCATTCGACGTGCAGAAGCCACGATAGAGCCGCGTTCGCACGGTGCGAATCGGTAAATCGACCCCTGGGGCGGCATATTCAGCGTCGATCATCCCGGACTGGTCGAAATCGTACGGCACAGGTATCCAGCCGCCGTCGCTGCCTTTCTCGCCGAGCAGGATGCCGTTGTGGCAGCAGTCTTCATCAGGAGGACCGGCGAGCATCGACCAGTCGGTATTGCCGGCGAGATACTGAAAAACGGCGAGGCGGCTGATTGATTCGGAGTCGAGGCGATCAGCTTGCAGCGATTTAATCTTGATATTTTTCAGGTCGAGACGCGCGGCGACGGAACGCCTGTCTTCGAGGAAAAATCCGATTTCGCTGCGACGATATGTGTCGCCCGAGGATTCGAGGTAGTCGATTTCGAGCATGCGTACGCGGAAGGAATTGTCCGTAAGCAGGTTGTAGGCACGATAAATCAGGAATTCGACCTTGAGGTAGTCGGCGTATTTGTTATTCCGCTTACAGCGTGTCACGAGCTTGAGTTTTTTCTGCCCGGCAAACAGCGTGCCGGTCGCATCTTTCTTTTTGAAGTCCAGCCGCAACGGCGGAAATCTGCACGTCTTAAGTCTCGAGCGACCGCGCGTTGTTACCGTGGCGGGTACATGGACGAGTTCACCATCAGCGCCAGTGTAGCTGACTAGTGCTTCATACTCCGGTCGGCTCTTGCGCTTCCGCACGAGTTCCTCCCAAGGTGCGCTTATGCTTACCTTGAGTGTGGGTGCATCGGCCGGGAACAAGGCTGGCTGGAAAGCCTCCGACCATACGGTCGTGACCCAGAGCCACGACAACAGGAAGATCCATAAAATGCGGCGCATGCACGAATTATAGCGGGCATCGCTGCTGCGCATATCGAACGCTTAATAGCCCGCCAGAGAATTCAGCCGGTCCGGCCTCCTACCACCAGCGGACCCGACCCGTGTCCAGGTGAACGAAATTGGATTTCGGATAGTAGCCGACGCCACCCCGGGCGAGGTCCAGGCTCGCCCGGCGGAGATCTTCCGCGCTGGTATCCGTCAGCCGCACATCGATGGCCTTGCCTTTCAGGTGCTGGCTTTTTTGCGCGACGCCACCGCCGCGTTTTCGCAACATCTCATTGGTGGCGGGGGAACGGTACGCAGAAATGATCTCGAAACTGCCCGTGCTGCCGACGCTATGTTGTGCAGCATGCAGGAAATCGAGTAAAGCCGGATCCATTGGGAATACATCGTTCGAACGGAAGTCCCGCAGCAGGTGATTGATCTCGTCAAGGGCGTCCGGCAGATAGGCGCCGCTATCCTGGTAAACCACGTCCAGTTTCTCACCGGTATGCGTGTGATAGAAACGTAAGCGGCGTCGCCCCCCGACGGACGCGAGTCCCAGCCCGGGCACGGCCACGGCCGGCAGAGCGAATGCCGCTGTTTTTAAAAACTGTCGACGCCTGGGGCAATAAACCTTATCAGTCACACCATATCCCACATGAACAATAGCTGTACATTCTCCCAGAGGAGAAAAACCGGCACAATGTCCCGGCGCACAAACTTGTTGTCCTTCCGCCTCGTATAGGAGATTCCGTTGATAATAGATAAGCGACTGATTGTACTAGTATTTATAGTTTTTCTGGCCGCTTTTCGGCCGGTTGCTGCGGATGCCGTTGCCGAAGCCCTCAGTGATCGTATGGACGAACTCCTGTTCGGCGGAGATCTGGAGATTGATGGTGCCGGCATCGGAGGTCGTGACGTCATACCCGATATTTATGCCAGTCGAAATTTTGCGCCGCTGTGGACCGATGACGTGCGCATTCAGGAGTTGCTCGCTATCCTCGAGACGGCACCCGATCATGGTTTGGATCCGGATGATTACCACGTGGAGCAGATACGGTCGCTCGTTGCACAGCGCGAGGGTTCGGTTTTTGCTCTTGACGTGGCTGACCTGGATATCCTCTTGACTGCGTCTCTCGTCCGGTTTGGTTATCACCAGCTGTTCGGCAAGGTCAATCCGGCAACGCTTGATTCGAACATCAATTTTCGGCGGGAATTTCTGTATGACGAGGGACCGGTCAAAGCGATTCCGAAAGTCATCACTTCTCCCGAGCCGTTAGAGGAGCAACTTAACGAGGCCATACCGCGTGGACCGTTGTATCGAGCCATGCAGCAAGTGCTTTCTGACTACCGTGCGATTGCGATTGCCGATGGCTGGCCAGCAGTTCCGGCCGGCGCCACTTTGCACAAGGGCGACCGGGATCCGCGTGTGGTAGACCTGCGTCGTCGTCTTGCCGTGACCGGTGATCTGCCGCCTGATGCGGATGTTGCATCGAGTTTTTTCGACGAAGATGTGGAAGCCGGTGTAATCGCATTCCAGGATCGTCATGCCCTGGATGCTGACGGGGTGGTGGGCAACCAGAGCTACCGGGCTATGAATGTCCCGGTGCAAACTCGCATCGACCAGATCCGCATGTCACTGGAACGGCTTCGGTGGGTTCGTGGAGAGCTGAGTGAGCGGTTTGTTGTCGTCAATATCGCGGGGTTTCGGGTTTTCGTCATTAGTAACCAGCAGTTTGTCTGGGAATCACGCGCGATGGTGGGCAAGGCATACCGGCAGACGCCGGTGTTCCGCGGCGACATTCGTTACATGGAACTGAACCCGACCTGGACCGTGCCGCCCGGAATACTGCGCAATGACATATTGCCGGCCGTCAAGCGCGATCCCGGTTACCTGGAAAAGAAAAACATCAGCGTTATCGATCGTGACGGCAAAATCGTCGATCCCGCGACGATCGACTGGCAGGCGTACAGCAAGGGAGTTCCGTATACCCTGCGCCAGGAGCCGGGCCCGAACAACGCGCTCGGTCGAATCAAATTTATTTTCCCGAATGAGCATTTTGTCTTTTTGCATGATACGTCGAGTCGGGGCTTATTCGACCGGCCGGAGCGAACGTTCAGCTCCGGCTGCATTCGCGTGGAACACCCGATACGTTTTGCCGCGATGCTAACGAAGCTTGATGACCAGCCGACTTGGGATGAGACAGCTTTACAGGAAGTTCTCGACACCCGGCAGACGCGGCGGATTCACCTGAAAACACCGCTACCGGTTTTGATCCTCTACCTGACCGCAAGCCTGGATACCGGGAATCGCGTACGTTTCCTGCGCGACGTTTACGACCGGGATGCGAAGTTGCTGGAGGCTCTCGATGGTGACGTGCGTATCGAACTGCCGGAGGCATAGCTCTTGACTGGATGGCCGGCTACCTGGCCGCAGTGCCAAAAACCTCGGTTGAGCTGGAGCGTTCCACTCTGCGGTTTACTGCGGTTCGACCCACTGCTAATGGGATGGGTCCATACCATTAGCAGTGGGTTCAACCCTGGTTATCGCGAAGCGCTTCATGTGCCTGTCTCTGATTGGAAACATCACGAACGCTACATAGGACGAGCAACCCCTGGGGAGTATTGACACGGTTGAGGCTGATCTCAACAGGAAATTCGCTCATTCAGAAACCGCATATGCCTCTTTCGCTCATTACGCTAACACCCTCGGTCAGTGACATGATGCGCCACGAGTGTCGAGGGAAAGCCCACAGGTCTGCATCAACCTCCAGCCTGCATTGTTCATGAACCTGTTGCGTGAAGGTATTTTTTCGCTTTGTTGGTTCGATAGCAAGGATGTTGTGGCTTTGAGGACGAGTTCTGCCGTTGTAACGGTCGGGAAAGTTCTGCAATCAGGATTTGCCGGCGTCCAGATGACCCAAATCCGAATCCACCAATGAAATAATATTCGCATTCATTGGCAGTTGTCAGACACTTCTGTACCGGCTCGGTAAGCACAGCAACAGACCGAGTATTAGGGTCTTCCAGCTTTCTGACGCATAGATTATCGAATACGCTACGATGCGGACGCATCAAAAGATATTTAAGGAACCTCTGATTAATTCATGACCGGCGTCTATGAGCCCGAAACGGCCCCCTGCGGCGTTGCGAATCTTGCCAATAGTCCAGCTATTAGCTGCGATCCGCGCCTTGCCGGAGACCGTTTCGAATCTCATAGCCGCTCGCCCAGAATTAATCAGAGGTTCCTTAAATAATAGTTGGCCACCAAGGAGGCCAACAAAACCTAGCAGCGGGAGTATTTTGTTGCAGCCGTCAGTATGGTGCTTATCTGAATTGACTTGTACCTCATTGAGGTAGCCTGAAAGACAAAATCGAATGTGAATATATTGATCCAGGGGGGGACCGGTGTGCCACTTGTCGCTAATGCACTCAGGTGGCTACGCTGAGGCACGGAGACGACCACGACGGTCCCGGGATGCTACGCTGTAGACTCGACGCTTGGCTTCATACAGTTCACGGTCGGCGGCACGATATAATGCCGATAGATCGATAGGATCACCCGGTCCTGCCTCCGCAAACCCGACGCTGACCCCTATCGGCTCATCACCGTGGATTTTCGGCATTTCTAGCTCGGTCTCAAGGCGCCGGAGGCAGCGCTGCATGAGTTGCGTGCAACCCTCGCCGATATAGAGCATCGCGAATTCATCGCCACCCAGGCGCACCAGGTAAGCATTGTCCGGCAGAGTCTCCATGAAAATCGCTGCCAAGCGTCGTAGGACGGTGTCGCCGAAATCATGCCCATAGGCATCGTTAATCAATTTGAATGAGTCCACATCCAGAACAGCCAAATTGACGACTAGATTTTCATGGTGTGCCCGTGCGGAAATTTCGGCAAAGTTGTCCTCTAGGAAACGCCGGTTCCAGGCGCCCGTAAGCGGATCCTGCAGGGAAATCAGCCGCATTTTCTCTCGAGCTTTCTCCAAACCAAAGCGGGTGCGGATATCGCCCTTGCGTACATAGACGTTTCGCGCGATCAAGATGCCGGCAACCAGTGCCGCAGCGAAGGTCAATAACTGCAGAATCGAGAGCGTCTGTTGATCGAACCGACCCGGCACGCTCAACATCGACAGGATTAGTAGCACGTAGGTCAGCACCACCACACTTATCGCCTCACGCAGTCCCCAAGGCACCAAGGGCATCGCCATGAAGAGCAATACTAAGCTCGCCATGAGTGTTGGGCTCAGCGAACCGCTGGTACGGGCCAGGAACATCACGGCTCCCGCTGAGATAATCAGCAGTAGGATACCTAGCAGGTATAACAGCCGGATTCCCTTCACCAAGCCTGCCGACGCGTACACGAATAAAGACAGCAGAGCCAGCATTGTGCAGGTATATACGAAATAAACCTCATGCCCGACCGATAACTGGAACAATACGGTGACAAGCTGAATTAGCAGTGAGAGTAGCGCCATTATCCGTATTCCGCGCCTGGTTTCGTGCTGCATGATATCTTCAGCGTATAGCACCAACGTGGCCGTCGCGAAAGTTGTTGCTGACCAGAGATTCGTATAGGCTCGGCGCAACTTATCTACCACCAAGCTAAAGGCGCCACCATTTCGTTCTGCTACAGCTGTTTCGTTTGTCATGACGCTAAACCCAAAGATAACCAGTTACATATAATTCGGACATCATCAAGATTGGCCCCAAAGTTATTGCCTATATCCGACTAGGTCAGGAGTCGATCTCTGTGTTGGCGGGCATATAGGCACTGCTACCATAGCTAGCCACTTGAACACTCCAATCGCTCGCCGAACCCTCAAAACGATCGATTTCTATCGAGGCGCTCTGCCGTCGTCGGATAAGCCTATAGTCGGAGGCTCACTGCAATTGCTCCGCCCATCTCGCCAGTAATGCAGTAACAATGTGGCTGCTGCACCCCGAGATGGGCAGTCTCGCATCGCAGTGCCTTGCCTACCGTGACACATATCACAGTGCGAACGGCGGCAACTGAATAAAGAAAAATGGGTTTAAAAGCGCAATTGGTGCGTGACGCCCTTTTCCTCGTAATCCGGCCAATGCAGGTTTAGGGATTTGTCTGTATTTTGAGCGAAGGGAGGTGTCGAGATGAAAGGCAAGCGATACACCTATTTTCAAACGCTACAACAAGTCCATCAACATTGGCCGGACCAGTCGTTTGACGGGCTCGTGCATCGACAAGTAACTCTCTGCGGTTGGTTGTAACGCCCATGTGTTCAGCAAGCGTATCTTCCTTAACATAATAACCCCCGGCGAGCGATGGTAAGTCGCGGTTGAGTGTTTTATTCTGCGTACAAATAAACAGCGGCTCGTTTTATCGAAAGCCGGTCCATTTATCTGATCCGACCGTTACTAACCGCTTTTCTCTTAAAAATCATTTTTCAAGGGGAGAACCAATAATGCGATTTACGCCTTCTAAGTAAGAATATGTTTGCTGCGCTTGCGCTCGGAATTTTGCTTGTTTCGTTGCCGTTCATGGCGACATGGGCAGCACAGGCAGGCGCGGAGTCCGGCTACGTGATCGTCAAGCTCAGATCTCCGGCAGCGGTTTATTATCGCGGCGGAATTCAAGGCATACGGGCGACCGCCGCGGTAAAAGGAAAAAGATTCGATCCTTCGAGTAGTGCCTATGCGGCCTACACTAAACACCTGAAGAAGCAGCAACGCGGTTTTCGCGCCAAACTCGTGACCTACGCTCCGAACGCGAGGCCCGTGGGTTCGTTCCGCATCACCGCTAATGCGGTGATTGTCAAATTGAACGGCGAAAGCCCGAACAGAATCAAGAATATTAAAGGAGTGAAAAAAGTACACGACTCGCCGTTGTATCGACCGAACATGAATGAAAGCGTCAGCCTGATCAACGTACCGCCTGTATGGACGGCGGTGGGTGGACAGTCAGTTGCCGGCGAGGGCGTCAGAATCGGAATTATCGACTCCGGTATCGTCGACTCTCTCATACCCGGATTTCACGAATTCTATAGTTGCAAAAGCGTCGAGTTCGGTAATTTCTATTTCAGTGGTCAAACCGGGACTCCGGCGATTGACATAAAGAATGAAAACGGAGCCCTGCCCGCGCCGGGTGTTGCGTTCGTCAGCACGCACGGTACTCATGTGGCCGGCACGGCAGGCGGCTGCGTCACGACGATCAGCGATGGAACTGTCTGGGACGGTACGACGCTTAGCGGTGTTGCACCCGCGGCGACGCTCGTCGATTACAACGTGTTCCCGGGGATTGGTGCAGGTTTCACGGCATTCGGCGGATCCGCGTTCAGTCACGACATCGCATCCGCGATCGAAGACTCGGTCGCCAACGGAGACCATGTTATTAATATGAGTCTCGGTGGACCACCTCAGGGTCCGAATGATTTCCTGGCGGCGGTGTCCGGTGCCGCAATGAAAGCCGGTGTCGTTGTTGTCACATCAGCCGGTAACGAGGGACCGGGTCCGTACACGGTTGGATCACCGGGGTCACACCCCGATGTCATTACCGTGGGTGCGACCACGAATACGCGGGGTCTGACCCTTACGGTCACAGCCCCGGGCTTCGATCCGATGGTGGGATTTGCCGGAGAGTTTCCGGATTTCGATGGCTCGGATGAAACGCTCATCGACTGGCCGGGCAGCGACAATCTTGCTTGTTCAAGCAATGTGGCCGATGGCTCTTTGAGCGCGGAGGTCGTGCTGATTGAGCGAGGCGCGTGCACGTTCAGTCAGAAGATGGCGAATGCCAAAGCCGCAGGTGCCGGCGGGGTTATCGTGTTTACTGACAGCCGCGATCCGGGCGCCATGGCTGCAAGCCCAGGCTTCGATGATGAAATTCCGGCCATTATGATTGGCCGGTCGGATGGCCTGGCGCTGGAATCGGAACTTGCGAGCAGTGGATCGCTTTTCCCGACGGTTATTATCCCGCCGACGATTGGTCCCGAGACGCCTAACGAACTGGCAGGCTTTTCGAGTCGCGGGCCCGTGCCGTTTACCGAGATCGTAAAGCCCGATGTCGTTGCGCCCGGCGTCAACGTGCTCTCATCGGTGTTTACTGACACCGGATGGGAGCTGTTTAACGGAACTTCGATGGCGTCACCGCATGTTGCCGGCTCTGCGGCTGTGCTTCTCCAATCCCATCCGGGTTGGACGCCGGCACAGGTGAAATCCGCTATTGCGACGACGGCCACCAACCTGGGTCTGGCACCGTGGGAGCAGGGAAGCGGCCTGGTAAATCTGGAAGCTGCAAATACCACGAATGCTTTCTTCTCGCCAACCAACGCGAGTTTCGGCAGGTTCACCGGCAGGGCGCCGGCCCATGGCAGCATTACGATTGCAGTCGATTCAGCGGCCACTTGCTCAGTGTCTGTTGTAACGGGCGATTTTGTCAGCGCTTCGATCGCCGGTAGTGAACTTACAGTCGAGTTCGAAGGCGGCCGACATGCGGAAGGCGCCCTCTATGGTGGCTTCGTATCCGTCGATTGCGGTGCCCAGTCGCACACGATTCCGTGGGGAGCCGTTGTCAATCGCTAGTTTGCCAGTGCTCAAAGCACGCTAGTGTATCCAAAGATCCGATGGCGGCGGTGTAGCAACCGCCGCCATCGTGTATGGTGAGTTCTGATTTCCGTGGCCTTCGCCGCAATGATCAACCTCGCTCAACGCAAAACAGAAAAATAGCGCACAGCGGTGCATTATGAGTCGGAAGCGTTGGGCGCGGTTGCTGCTATTCTAGATCGAACCTCTGCTGCGCCTGAGAGGTCTTCTCCGAGCGCCGCGCGGATTGTTTTGGCAAATTACGACGGATCTGCACTTATCCAATGAAGCGCTGGCTCTGGCTGATTCCAATATTGCTGGCGATTGTGGTCTATGCGCCAGCGCCCTGGGGTGACTTGGTCTGGGACGACGTTGTCATCTTCGAAAGGCAGCTCGTCGCGATAAACGGTATTCGAGATGCCCTGTTTCCGCCCGAGGGTATCTGGGGATGGACCTATGTTTACTACCGACCGGTAGTGGTCCTGAGTTACCTTCTGGATGTCGGACTATATGGTCGTGAATCGACTGTCGGCCCACATTTGTCTAATGTTTTTTATCATGTCATCGCGACTTTTTTTATCTGGATTCTGGCCAGACGGTTTTTTCTGCACCTGCCTAACGGTGCCGCCGGAGCGGTCGTTGCGGCATCAATATTCGCTGTTCACCCGATCCACACCGAGTCTGTGAACTGGATTGCGGGTCGCGGCGATATGCTCGCGACCGTATTCCTGTTACCGAGCATGACCCTGACACTTGTCTGGCGGGACAGACGTGAAGTCTGGGCATTGACCCTTGCGGTAGTGCTTTATTTGCTGGCGTTGTTGTCAAAAGAGTTGGCTGTCGCGGCGCTGGTTCTCGTCCCGGCAACGTTATTTCTGGTTCCTCGTCGTGATCATCCGTACGACAGGGGTACGGGCGAACTGGTGACCGGATCAATGCCGACGGTACTTTGGAAACAACGCTTTTTTCTGGGCGGTTACCGGTATTGCATACCTCGGCGCGACCTTTCTGTATTTCATTCTTCGCAGGGCTGCCGCGACGAGTGTGTACGACGGCTGGCCGGTGCTGAGTTGGAGCGGGTCCGTATGGGATCTTGCTGCAGCCAGTGCTTATTACCTTGTCAAAGTGCTCGTGCCGTGGCCTCAGAGCAATATGGTGACTTGGGAAATGTTGCCCGGTCTGGCCGGCACGATCGTAATTCTGCTGCTCGCAGTGGGCGTGGCAGTGCTCGGAATCTGGCGCTGGATACGAGCTTGTGATGGAATTCTGTTCTTGGCTGTGATCTGGATAGCAGTCTCACTGCTGCCATCGTTGTCTGTTGCCGTGGCCAATGTCGCAAGAACTGACACTGGGGTCGGCATGGCCGCCGCTGCATTTCCGGTGGCGGAGCGTTACCAGTATCTGCCCTCGGTCGGTCTCGGATTGGTTCTGGGATTGATATTCTGTGCGGCACTTTCGTCAAACTGGCGGCGCCCCGCTATCGCGGCCACTGTTGTACTCATCGTATTGTATTCGGCGGCAACGCTCCAAAGAGGGATGGTCTGGAACAATAATATCCGGCTCTGGACCGACACGACGGAACAGGTTCCGAATAACGGGTCACCGTGGAATCAACTCGGCAGAGCGTACTTCGCAATCGGAGATGATGAAAACGCTTTACCCGCTTTCGAGCGCGCGCTTGAGTTGTTACAGACATCGGAAAGCCGTTTCAGAATCAGCCACAATATAGGCACGATCTACCTGCGACAACGAGATCTCGAAAAAGCAGAGACTCACTTCAGGTACGCGCTCGAAGCACGCAAACCGCTTGCCGAGCCACATTACGGTCTGGGCCTGATGTACACATACAAGGTGGCAGACATTTATGCTGCGGGCGGGTCCGGTAATCTTATTCTCGCGAACGTGGATCTGGCGGTCGGTCACTACGAATCGGCAATTCAAATTAATCCTGATTTTCATCTTGCGCGATTATTGCTGGCACGCATACTGGCCGATTACGGTCAGGTACTTGTCGCAGATGGCCAAATACGACAGGCCACCGCTTTGCACGAGTCGGCAATGAGGCAGATCGACGCCATGATGGTCCGGGTTCCGGACGGCGAAAGAGAACAGTATGCAAGACAGTGGCAGGAGCAGGTCAATATCAATGTGTATGAGTTGAAAACCCGCATTGAAGAGACATTGAACAACTTGCGCCTATGAAACGTTCACTGTTATTCCGACGTATCGGTTAACGCAGCAATTACTGGAATCGGCTTCATTTCAGGAACAGCTAACCGGTTTCCAGTTCTGCGGTGCGGATCTTGATCTGTGATCGCTCTCCCTTCATATCCTGCCAGGCGACGTAAACTTTGCCATCCCGAGCAGCCAGGGTGGGCAGCATGGCCACTGCTGAACCATCGCTGACCTGGTAGGCTGGACTCCAGTTCGTCTCGTTGCGGGCGCGATGTGCGAGATAGATCTGCGGTTTGCTTTCGATGATGTTTTCCCAGGCAGCCCAGACCCGGTCTTCGGAATCCAGAATTACCTGGGTGTGTAATACGGTGTGCATTGGGCTTTTGGCGATGAGCTGGCGCGGGGTAAATGTCTTTCCGCCGTCGTCGGAGAACGCATAATAAATGCCGGCGTCCTCATCCTGTCTTCCGACCGTAAACCAGACGGTGTGGAGTTGGCCACGGCGGTCGCTAACCAGTGAGGTGCCGGCATGCGGGCAGAAATTGGCCACCCAGCCATCGTCGCTAATATAGGTGGGTTCACTGAATGTTTTGCCGGCGTCGTCTGAACGTATGACGACGTGATCTCTCATATAGTCTTCGCGCACATAGCGGTAGGACACGATTATGCTTTTCCCGCCATCGAGGAACACAATGTTCGGGACGCAGCAGGGGCAAACTCTTAGGCCCGAAATCGGGTAATTGGGGCCGAAGGTCTTGCCGCCGTCTTCGGAAACGGCCATGAACAGCTGTGCGTTTTCGTGCTTGTAAATCTTCCGCGGTCGCGGTGGCTGCCTGAGGATCGAATCCGGGATCGTGAGATCCCGCATCTTAATATCCTTACGCATTTCGGCCGGTGACACAGGTTCACCCATGCGTACAAATTCGCGATTACGTCCATCGATCCATACGGCGTAGACCTTGCCGTTCGGGCTTGTCGCGATGGTTGCAAAAGCGTGATTAACTGGCAATTCGTCATCGTTTAATCGCGTTGAGGGCGCGAAGCCATTGTCTTTTTTCGCGTGCGCGACGCGTAGTTCGCCAGTGCGAAACTCGGGCAGCGTAGCTGCCCAGATCGCCGTGATGCCACCATCGCCTGTGACCGTGAACTTCGCCCGGTTATCACCGCCATAAAAATGCACGCGCCCGTCCTGATCGTTAATGCGGTGTGCGACACCAATGGGCGTGCCGTCGTCGTTCAGGGCACTCAGGAAGGCATTGCGGGATCGCTTTGCTTCGCCGGTTTCGGTCCAGCTGATCAGGACTGCTCCGTCCGTAGCGGGCAGCAGGAACTGGTCCGCCGGGTTTTTCGCGGCGTCACCAAAGCTGTGGGCGTCACCGAACTTCAGTTGTTTAGTGTCGTCATCGGCCATGCCGGTGGCCAGACCGATCAGGACCATCCCCGCGCCGGTTAAAGCCGATATTGCAAGATGCATTTTTCTCATCACTACGGCCCTCCTTCATCCGTCAGAATTTATCTGACGATAATTCGATGCTGTTGGTTCACAGCGGCTGTTCAGCTTGTCTTCAAAAGCATGTCGATATTTTGTTGCAGCGTTTCTTTTCCCATTGCGCCGGAAACGACCTCTATAATCACTCCCGCGGCATCGATGAAAAATGTATATGGCGGACCGATCACGCGATACGCCTGACCGACGCTATTGTCCCCATCAATGACGATCGGAAACGTAAGACCGGCATCTTCCGCCAACTCTTCGATCGCCCAGCGGCTGTCCTGGTAGCCAACACCGAGGACTACAAAACCCTCATCTGCGGCTCTCGAATATGCGTCCTGAATAATCGGGAGCTCCTGCAGGCACGGGCTGCACCAGGAGGCGAAAAAATTAAGAACAACAGGTTTGCCACGAAACCCGGAAAGTCTGACAGGATTTTGTTCAAGGTCCCTGAGAAGAAAATCCGGTGCCTGGCCGCCCGGTATAGCTTCACCGGGCTCGGTTATACCGATTTCAGTGGCAACATCCTCGGAAGCGCCAGCGGCTGATGCGATGACTATGCTGAATACGGCAACCGCATGCCGGAAAAAGTTCGGTCCTCGCTGTTTTCGCAAACGTTGACTAAAACAGGTGGCTAACATGTTTATATCGCCCTCCCGAAACCCTGACTTTATGCTGATGCTTTGTTCGTCACGTTGAGAGTCACCAGGTTTGCTGTAGGCATGATTCTATCACTTGCTTATGAATGCGGCATTTGTGCTCGTGAGCAGCGGTTAGATCAGCTTCATGGCGTACACGGGCGTGTCCACATGCCGGATTAGAATGGCCAGGTCAATATTTCCAAAATTGGCGACTCGAAACCGACCAAAAGTATTTGTGCGATTAATGTTGCAGGCGGTTACGACAGCCGCGTCCTCAATCGGATCAAAATCGGGCTCGATTGCCGACAGGCGGCTCCATCGCCAAGTGCCGCTAACCAATTCCAACCAGGCCGATCCTGAGGGTGGCTGTATCGCATAAATGTCTCCACCGTGATTCGCCGAGTAATAAACAAAACAATCATGCCCGGGTGCATATTCCAGGGCTGCGTATGGTGAGAGGGAAAGTTTCGTTCGATCTTCGGTCAGGCGCTTCAGCGGTATCTCGGGCATCGCTGGATCCAGCGCAAACAGCGCATTTTTCTGATGCGCCGCGACCACAATGATATTTCCGCGGCAATCGATCTGCATTGCGTTGTGATTTGCAAAGCCGGGTAATTTGTTCGGCTGGAGTTCGCCCCATTTGCCGAATGTACCGTCGTTGTTCGTTCCATCCGGTTGGAATCCGATAAATGCATTTCCGCCAGCGTCATCACCGGAATGTCCCCAGAGTATCCGGCGTGATGCATCCCAGGTCGTCCAGCCACCGGAGTTCAGGATGGCCGCGTCATGTTTGGGGCCTCTGCGCCAGGACATGGTGCCGAGGTTAAACATGTGTGAAATGGCAACGGCTTGCGGCTCAGGTCCGAGAGCAAGTGCACCTTTGAATAATAAAAAGTCGTTGCCAACCGGATCATACTGAACGTAGTCATAAGTATGTGGTGGTACGGGTGAACCGTCCGGATACGTCGAGTCCGGGTATACCGTTCCCGATCCATATTCGTCCGGTGTGCCCGTGACGTAACCATCCGCAATTCTCGCCCATTCCCGCGATGCGAGATTGAAAGCATGTATATCCGAGCCGAAATAATTATTGTGCCCGCCGCCGAAAACAATCATCGATCCACAATTGCCAAAACGAGATGCGAAGATTGCGCTGTTGCAGGCTTCAGTTATCGCAGGGAAACCGACTCTTCCATGCCACGGTGAATGAGGCTTTCTTCCCAGTATTCGCCGCAGACGTTCCTTGGCCGTGCGTGGGGGATTAATGCGCTGGTCTGCCGCGGGATCGTTGTCCTGAAGATACCGCGTTCCATCTGGTGTTGCCGTCAGGTTCAAGTCAGGTCGGTCGCCGGAAATTCGGTACCAGTGCCCGGACTCCATGCGGTTAACCCAATCCGGCACGGTCAATTCATAATTATCTGTCAGGATGTTGCTCCGATGCTGTAGACAATTCGGATTGCCGGCGGTGTTGTAAGCTGGTTTGATTGTATCCGTATGTTAGCTGCCGGTAACAGGCCATTTTTTTAATACCTGTGCGCGGCGCGCCATCCACGTCAAAATAAAAAACCCCGCCGCTCAGCGGGGTTTTGAACAGGACCGACAGCGTTGGTAAGTCTTTGCTCCGGTCATATACCGTGATGCGGAATTCGTCTATCAGGAATCCGGGGCTGCTTCTTTCAACGTGCCACCGGCGATCTTGTTACAAGTACCGGCGGGAACATAAATCCATTCCTCAGCATCGTTATCCACTTTGGCTTGTCCTGCACATGCATGGTTGCTGGTTCCGCAGTCATTCATTCCGGATTTGGCGATGCCGGCACACTTCTCAAAGCCCGGTTTGGCCGCAACGGCCGTGTTGGCAGCGATACCGAGGCCTAAAGCAACAACGCCCGTTAGCGCTGCGTTCATAAGACGAGTTTTATCTTTCACAATTTGCTCCTTAGAAAAACGAATGTCAGTGGGTAAGTTCTTGATGTTGGCCAATATAGGCGAATAGACCGGGATTCAATAAGTAAGTTCCCGCCGATTTTCAACAGCCTGTTAGTATATGCCAATTTCATGTCTCTTCGAAGTCCCCGGAACCCCAATCCAGTAGGCGCTAGCAGTGTAAAATCGCCGGATCGCTGCTAAATTCGAACGGGCACTCATAGCCGGCGAGCTTAAGCACCGATAAGCATTATTGAAGAACAAAAGAATTACTGCGCGATTCAATGACCGTCGATCAAGCCACAAGAAGTTCCCGCCTGAGATCCATTCGCTTGCCGATACTGATCGTGTTGGTGACGTTGACGATCATTTTTATCCTCATTGCAACCCGGCCTCGCATGCGTCCGGTTCCGGTACCGAGCGAGTCTGGCCCGTTGAGGTGATAGAGGCGCACTACGGAACCGTGCGGCCAGAACTCAGGTTGTTTGGCGAGGTAACTGCTGGACGGCGTAGTGAATTACGGCCTTTGGTTTCGGGGTTAATAATTGAGGTCGGACCCAATTTTCGCGATGGCGGTATTGTCGGGAAAGGCGAGCTGTTGGTGCAGATAGATCCGTTTGACTATGAAACCGCGCTGGCGGAACAGCGCTCCATATTGAAAGAGGCGGAAGCACGCCTGCAGCTGCTGAAAAAGGATTACGAACGCGCCAAAGAGCTAAGAATAGAAAACACCGTATCCGAGCAATTTCTGGAAAAGGCGGAGCTGGAGCAGGTGCAGCAGGAAGCTATTGTTGAGCAACGCGGGATCAGTGTCAGTCAGGCCCAGCGAGATCGCACCGAGACGCGGTTACTGGCTCCATATGATGGAGTGATCAACAACGTCAGCGCGAATCTCGGAAGCCAGGTCAGTGGGTTTGGTAACGACAAAGTTGCTGACTTGATTGACACGAGCCGGTTGGAGGTTCGTTTTTCTCTGTCCAATGCTCAGTATGGGCGTTTGCTTGAAAGTGGTGACCCGGTCATCGGCCGGCCGGTCCGGGTATCGTGGACGATCGGCAATGAGACGATGGAGTATGACGCGCGTATCGAGCGCGTTGGTGCCGAGATCGTATCCACGACGGGCGGTGTCGAGGTTTACGCTGTCATTGAAAGTTCAGGAAGCCAGACCAATTTGCGGCCGGGTGCGTTTGTTGCCGTGAGTCTTTCAGACAAGATATATCAGAATGTAATTTCGGCGCCCGACAGCGCAATTTATGGCGAGGATGTGATTTATGTGATCAAGGATGAGCGCATGGTGGAGAGGCGTATTCATATACAGGGTTATGACGGATCGAACCTCTTGTTCACCAGAACCGGAGATCCACCTGTCGAGGAAGGTGATCTGATTGTGACCACGCAGCTCAGGGAAGGCGGGTCCGGCGCTAAAGTTGAAGTCCGGTAAGCGGCATGGAATCGCGCGGTCTGATTAATCTATTTTCCCGGCACCCTGTTGCCGGGAATCTGTTAATGATCTTGATGATTCTGTTTGGCAGCTACGGCCTCACGCAGCTGAGTCGACAGGTACTCCCTGATTTCGTACTGGATGTCATTAACATCAGTGTTCAGTGGCCCGGGGCCAGTCCGGCTGATGTGGAAGCGAATATTCTCGAGGCGATCGAACCCGAGGTTCGCTTTCTGGAAAATGTCGACCGGGTGGATTCCGGCGCCCTCGAAGGCAGTGCAGGCATCACGATCACGTATCGTGAAGGCACGAACATGTCGGCGGCCTTGACCGACGTACAGGCGGCGGTTGCGCGAATCACGACGTTTCCCGCTGATATGGAGCGCCCGGTGATCTACCAGGTTATTCAGGGCGATGACGTTTGCCGTATCGAAATTTCCGGTCCGTTTCCCGAAGAAAGTTTGAAGAACGTGGCGAAGCGAATTCGGGATGATTTGCTCGAGCGTGGAATGGCACGAATCACAATGGTGGGTGTCCGGGATGCCGAGATTCGTGTAGAGATCTCTGACGATGTCTTGCGGCAGCTTGATCTCACCGTAAATGACATCGCTACAAGAATCGAACAGTCCAGCCTGAATCTGCCCTCAGGCAGTATAGAGAGTGGTGGAGTATCGCGACAGATCCGTAGCGAGACGCTGGCGCGATCAGCACGTGAAGTCGCCGAGATTGAAGTGTTGTCGAAAAATACCGGTGAGAAACTGCGTCTCAAGGACATCGCTCGAATATACGAAACCTTCGAAGATGATGCTATCACCCATGTTATCGGCGAACATCCCGGCGTCGAATTGGTGGTCGGGCGGGCCAAGGGTGTCGACTCGATAAATGCACAACGCGTCGTTACAGAATACCTCGAAGAACTACGCGCGGAGTTACCGCCAACGCTGCACGTAGACATGTTCGATGTTTTCGCGGATCAGGCAACTCAGCGGGTCCGCATGCTCGTCAACAACGGTTTCACGGGCTTATTGCTGGTGATGTTGGTGTTGTATGTTTTCCTCAATGGTCGAGTCGCATTCTGGGTGGCGATGGGCATCCCGATATCGATCCTGGCCACCTTGGGTGGCATGGCTATTCTGGGCCTTACTCTGAATATGATCAGCATGTTCGCCATTATTATGGGTTTAGGTATTATCGTCGACGATGCCATTGTCATTGGCGAGCATTCGGAGATGTTGCACCGGCATGGCATGTCGCCACAGGATGCGACAATAACAGCGGCGCACAAAATGTTCGCGCCGGTTATGGCGGCGTCGTTGACGACGATCGCAGCTTTTTTTCCGATACTCATGATCAGTGGCGTCATGGGAAATATTATCCGTGAGCTGCCGATCGTCATTATGCTGGTCATCATCGCCAGCCTCATAGAATGTTTTCTGGTATTGCCGATGCACCTGCGCGGCGCCCTGCAACGTATGGACATCAAGCCGGGAAAGGGTCCCAGTCGCTGGCACCTGCAATTTAACCATTTTCGTGACAGTCGATTTAGCAATGCGGTGAGGTATTGTTTTCAGCGACGCTACAGCACCGTGCTGGCGACCCTTTGTGCATTTTTTATTGCCCTGTCGCTGATGATGTCCGGGCGCGTCGGGTTTGAGTTATTCGCGAACCCCGAGACGGATCTCGTGTACGGAAATTTTGTGCTGAGTCCCGGCGCGCGCCGGGAGAGTACCGAAGTAATGCTTCAGGAAATGATTCGCGCGGCACATGTTGTCGACGATCAACTCACAAACGGCAAGGGTGGTTTGATTGCCTATGAGGTTGGCGCTATCGGAACAACCGGCGGGCGAGCAGGCGCAGCCGTGCTAATCGGTGATCACGTCGGCTCTCTGGTCATTGAATTGATCACGAGTGATAAACGTGATGTCAGAACCAGCACATTCATGCGTGCGTGGGAGGTGGAGGTCAAGCGCCGGCCGGGTGTGGAACGGGTAACGATTTTTGAGTTCAGTGCCGGGGGTCCGCCCGGGCGCGACCTGGACATCCGGCTGCATGGCGCCGATTTGGAAGTTTTAAAGGCCGCTGCAATGGAGGTTCGCAGCAGGCTCCGCACCGTTCCGGGTGTGATGGCTGTTTCCGACAACCTGCCGTACGGCAAGCAGGAAATTGTCATGGAAGTAACGCCAGCGGGCAAGGCCAAGGGGTTTACGAACCAGAGCGTTGCCCGCCAGGTTCGTAATGCATTCGAAGGCGCCATCGCGCAACGTTTCTCCAGAGACCAGGAGGAAATCATCGTCAGGGTCAAGCTCGATGAATCGTCGATGAGGCGGGAGACGATTCGCGATCTTTATTTACGGGCACCCGATGGTTCTGAAGTTCCGATTACCGAGGTGGTCGACTTCAAATCTGCGCTTGGATTTTCGCAGATCCGGCGGGAGGATGGGTTGCGCCAGGTTTCGGTGACTGCCGAAGTGGAAACATCGATCACTACCAGTAATGTTGTCATGGGGATTGTCAACCGTGATATCGCGCCGGAGATAAAGCGCAAATACGGCGTGTTCCTGGAATTCAAAGGAAGGGCGGAAGAGCAACGCACTGCGTTGGGCGACATGGGCATCGTGCTGCTTTTAGCCTTGTCGATGATGTACATCATCCTGGCCTGGGTGTTTTCCAGCTACACGACTCCATTTGTAGTGATGTCGATTATTCCGTTCGGACTTATTGGTGCGATTGTCGGGCATTACATTATGGGCATGAATCTCACCATGCTGAGCCTTCAGGCATTGCTGGGGCTGGCTGGCGTCATGATCAATGACTCCATCATATTGGTGATGACTATCAAGCGTCTGACCGCTGAAGGCAAAGCGTTTCAGGATGCCGTCCTGGCCGGTGTCCGGGAACGGCTTCGGCCGGTGTTATTGACAACCCTGACGACTATTGGTGGGGTGACGCCATTGTTGTTCGAACGAAGCCTGCAGGCTCAGCTCGTGCAGCCCCTGGCGGTCACACTGATTTTCGGGCTACTGGTTTCGCCGCTTCTGGTTCTGTTCTTCGTACCATCATTACTCGGCATCGGCATGGATTTACGGTCCGGTCGACGTCGGCACGTTGATCAGCCAGTATCAATCTAGCAGACTTTTCAAACAGCCTGTTAGACAAGATTGGTGTCTGACACTGTTTTGTTCGGAAACAGCTTTAGTACAGTAAAACCAACTACGCCGCAGAGCAGGGAACCGACAATAATGGCAAGGCGGTCTGACTGACCATACCCGACACCAGCGTGCTCGTATGCCAGACCATCAATAAACAGGCTCATCGTAAATCCGACGCCGCATAAAATCGCGGTTCCGTAGATCTGCATCATGGACGTTTTGGCCGGTAAGTTAGCAATGCCGGTCTTGATGCTTATCCATGCAAAGCCGAATACTCCAATTTGCTTGCCAAGAAATAATCCGAGAATAATACCGAGAGGCACCGGGTCAAGCAGCGAACTCAGACTGATGCCTTCCAGGCTTACTCCACCGTTTACAAATGCGAACAAAGGCAGAATCCCGAATGCAACCCAAGGATGCAGATTGTGCAAAAGATTTTGCAAGGGCGACCCATCTTCGGAATTCTCATCACCTAAAGGTATGTAAAAACCAAGGACGACTCCGGCGATAGTGGCATGAACGCCTGATTTCAACACCGAGACCCACAGGACGATTCCTACAATCAAGTAGGGCGCTAATCGTAATACCCTTTTCAGTTTCAACCACGAAAGAGCCGCGACGCATAGCAGGGCAACTAGCATGGATGCTATGGATAGATCAGCCGTGTAAAACAGGGCAATAATCAGAATTGCACCCAGGTCATCGATGATGGCCAGAGTCATCAGGAACAATTTCAGAGCGGTTGGCATGTTGCCGACCATTGCCAGAACTGCTAAAGCAAACGCAATATCTGTCGCAGTAGGAATAGCCCATCCCTGCAGGGCCACAGAATCGCCGTTATTCAGAAGATAGAAAATTGCTGCCGGCGCCAATATCCCACCAAAACCGGCCATGCCCGGCAGGATAATCTGGCGTGGGTCAGAGAGTTCCCCAATTAAAATCTCGCGTTTGACCTCCATGCCGATAGTGAAGAAGAACACGGCCATCAGTGCGTCATTCACCCACAAGAACAAGGATTTATCGATGTCCAGTGGGCCCACACGTATCTGAATGGGAATGTCTAGAAACCTGTCATAGACACCACCCCACGGCGAGTTGCTTAAGATCATTGCGGCGGCGGCCGCGATTAACAGCAAGATTCCGCCGGCGGATTCCAGTTTGAAGAAAGCGTTAAAAGTGGTTCTTGGCATAGTTAGACGCCTGATTTACGCTATATGTTGATAAGCCGACTGAGATAACCTAGTGACGATTATATGGGTGATATATCGATGTGTCTTGAAGAACCTCCCTGGGTGAGCCTGCTGGAACGCGCTGCGTTAATTCTGATAATCGTGCTCGTAGCGGCGTGCGCGGACATCCATAAATCGGCGGATTATGAGCGTCATCGTTACAGTCAGCTCGTGGTCCCGTACGACCGAAACGATGTGATGTATTTCGATGTCACGTTTAACGCGGAATTTCCTGATGGTGAGGCCACTGAGGCGACGCGCATGGAGTGGCTGAAGGCCTGGTTAGGGCAGCGAAGCATGTGTGCGGAGAGTTTTGAAATCGTTGACCGTCGGCCATTCGAACCAATGGAAAATAATCCAGCTCATCATGATATTCGATACGAGGTGAAGTGCGGTGCTGAGTAAGGAGGCTGAGTCTCCGGCGTGATTTATCTTATCGGGATTCTAATTCTTCTGATCCTCGTATTCGGTCCAAGCGTCTGGGTGAAGCGGGTATTGGCTCGCTACAGTAGTCCGCCAGATCGTTATCCGGGTACGGGCGGAGAACTGGCAAGGCACCTGCTGGATGCGCTAAACCTTGATCAGGTCAAGACCGAAGTCACGGAAATAGGTGACCACTACGATCCCGACGATAAAGTAGTCAGGCTGACGGCCGATAAATTCAATGGTCATTCGTTGACAGCGATCACTGTTGCAGCTCACGAAGTGGGCCACGCCCATCAGGATGCGACCGGTTACCGGCCTCTTGTCTGGCGGACGCGCCTGGTCAAGTTCTTGGCGCCGGGTGAACGTGTCGGCGCAGCGGTATTGATGCTGGCGCCCCTGGTAACCCTGGTAACGCGCGCGCCCCTCGCGGGCCTGCTGATGCTACTCGGTGGATTTCTGGTGCTGGGTCTGGGCGCGCTGGTTCATTTTATTACCCTGCCGATGGAACTGGACGCGAGCTTTGGCCGCGCTCTGCCGATGCTCGAAAAAGGCGGTTATTTGAAATCGGGTGATGAGCCACATGCGCGCCGTATTTTACGGGCGGCGGCCTTTACCTATGTTTCGGTATCTCTAATGAGTCTGCTGAATGTCGGTCGATGGTGGGCCATCTTGCGACGATGATTGGTTGCCGGCCCGCATATTGCACGAGATCCGGCCACAATCCGGATGCCTCAGTTGATAGTCAGCAAGCGGTTGCCAGGCTTGATTAGCCAGCGGTCGGTAAATCCGGCGTTCAACTCGAGAACCATCGGCACAGGTTCGGTGGACGAAATGCGCCTGGTTGAGAGTGGTGTCGTATTTTTCGCAATGCTCGAAATAGTACTGTCCTGCCGGATGAACAGCATGTCTAAAGAGATATAGGTATTTTTCATCCACATCGTCATGCCGATCGGTTGCGGGTAGGTGAATAGCATTCCTTCCCGTTCGTCCATCTGTTCAATGAACATCAGGCCTTGCGCGCGTTGCGTCGATGTCTCTGCCAGATAGATATTCAGCAAAAGACAATAAATTCCGGAACTCTCCATGATGGCCCGGGACTGTCTGAACTCAACCAGGAATCTGCTCGGGTTGGCGGCCTCGGCTAAGTTGATGATTACCGTACCGCAGAGGATCAGGCAGGCGGCCCACCAACCGAATCGCATTGTATTATCTTTCCGCATATAGGTCCGCCTGGCGAGAAATGTGCGTTAAGACTCATCCAGCGCCAGGCGCCCGGAAAACCGGAAATCCCCGAGAGTCACTGTGCCACGATCGGAAAGAGACGGCAGACCGCCGGCGCAGTAGACGTCGCCATCGATTTGAAATGCCGGAAACCTCTCGCCGACAATCTTTTCAACTTTGTGAATCATCGTCCAGCATCGGTCAATACCGCTGGTGCTGAAGAATCGGCCGTCGATTTCATCGATTATCGTGATGTTTGCGACCTTTCCTTACGGGCCAATTGATCTATTCTGCCATCAACGCCAATAACAAATACCAGCCTGGCCTTGCGGCCCTCCTTGGAGGCGAACAACAGTCGAATGCCATTGCCGTCGGGCCGAAGCATCCCCTCGCAAGTCATGTTCGCTCCTTGCCAGTCGATGTTCAGGTCCAGCGCACCATACATGCGACCGCTCAGGAATCCGTCGCTTTCGCGACTACAAAGATTCAGGGTAAGCGGCGCCGGCGCATTTCTATCGGCGCCGAGACCGGCCTGTTGCGTGTAATCACCTATCGTCAGCGTACTGATGGCTGCAACAACGATCATGCCCAACATCTCGATCAGAAGTTTGGCCCATGGAGGCGGGTTGAAATTGATCTCTTCGGTGGTGTTGATCATATTGATGCGTAATTGACCGTCGGAATTTCTTATGGCGGCACCGAATAACTTAACATCCGTGGCGGGGACTTTCGAGGACGATCATTTCGACTCTGTGCCTCGCGGGCGCCGTCGAGAAAGGCACGTGAAATTGCCCGACTCAGCGCCTGTTAAGCTCGCATTTTCCGATCATTGCCCAAGAACCGACATAAACGGGCGCGGAATACCATATGCAGCTTCATAGCGGGTTTTTTAGCTTTGACCGATTGCCGGCCTATGTCTGGAATTGTGATTCACACCATGGATCAAAGTGGGGCACCCGTCTAACGTCCGTTCTTTATCGCGATTGCGTTGGATAACGGGTGAACGAGTCAACCAGTAACAATCTGAAGTCGCCCTTTGCGGATCAGCGGCAGCGTGGCTTCCGTTGGCTGCTGTTTTCCGGCTTTCTGGAAGAGGAGTTCAGGCAGTACTACGCGCACAGTAGTCTGCTGCGCGCGCGAGTATTCCTGGTTTTTGGCATCGTGTTCACCCTGCTGTCGCTGGGAATGATGTTGGCGAGCCGCGATTTCCATCCGGCCAATTTAGCGTTCAATATTCTGGTAATGCTACCCGTCCTGGTCGCTGCATTGATGGCGTCGATGAAGCCGGGCGAGCATCGTCTATACCAGCTTTTGTTGGCGGTCAGTGCGCTACTGATGGGCTTGTGGTTAACGTCCATCGTTACTCGCGCGAGTATTGCCGGCATGCCGTACTATTTTTCCGCACTCGTTGCCTGGATTTTCGTCGTCTGGTTGTTTCTCGGTTTGCCCATCCGACACGCAGCCGTCACCGCAATGACTATATCCGGCTTATATACGTTCGGTAATTTCAACTGGAATTTGGAATTGCATGAGGCCATTTTCTCCACCGGTATGCTGGGATGTGTCAATCTGATCGGTGCATTTTGTTGCTATCAGCTGGAACGCGCTGTTCGTCATGGGTTCCTCGAAGGTAAGGAACTGTCGCAACTCGCTGAGCTGGATGGCTTGACGGGATTGCATAACCGGCGCAGCTATGATCAGTACCTGGAAAGAATCTGGCGCCAGTCACGACGTGAAGAAGATCAGCTTATAGTGGTGCTCATTGATATCGATCACTTCAAGGCTTTCAATGATCATTATGGTCACCAGGCTGGTGACGATGCGCTCAAGGAAGTGGCCAACGTAATCGGCATGAGCGCACAGCGGCCGCTGGACTTTGCCGCGCGATTCGGTGGCGAAGAATTCGCTTTGATTCTTTACGCTCCCGCCGGAGACTACGGTCGTGAGTTGCCGGAGCAGCTGCGAATGTCAGTCAGAAGCCTGAAAATTGCCCATGCGAAATCGCTGACAGATCAATACCTGACGGTCAGCATTGGGGTTGCATTGGTGATGCCGGGGACGAAACGCAGCCTGGCCGGCTGTGTTCAGATGGCTGATGAAGCGCTGTACCTGGCAAAAGAAAAAGGCCGGAACCAGGTACGAGTCAAGGAATCCTCAAACGCCCAGATCCAGACGGGTCGTTTTCGCGCAGATACAAAGTTGTCTGCTTAATCCTGCTTTCTTCCTCCGCGCTTTTTCCGAAAATCACCAACGCCCGACATTCGGCATCGATTTCCAGGGCTCCGCGACCGCCAAGGGCGCGCCTGCCTGTAATAGCTCAATAGAGACATTGTCTGGAGAGCGCACAAAAGCCATGTAGCCGTCGCGTGGGGGGCGATTAATTTTCACTCCATGATCCATCAATCGCTGGCAGGTCTGATAGATGTCCTCGACCTGATAGGCCAGGTGCCCGAAATTCCGGCCTTCGGAATATTCCTCAGGATCCCAGTTGTAAGTCAACTCTATGCAATTTGATTCATCACCTTCGGCGGCGAGAAAAATCAGGGTAAAACGGCCGT
>PVMK01134316.1_pt1 | contig 54690 bp, 47 predicted proteins | sample 1853481 | NCBI WGS metagenome assembly PVMK01 (sample SAMN08533507, study PRJNA380276) | Marine sediment metagenome, whole genome shotgun sequencing project.
TTTCATAAACTTTTACTAATACAGGTTCACTATGGCCACGTTTATATGTTTCAGCAGCCTTATAAAACTTCCCATTTTGTGTAAGGCTTCCACTAGGATTGTTGGCAACCTGGTCAACTGATTTAGGATCCGGGCCATCTTTTGTGTTATTAATGTCATGCCCCTCATAGTTTAAAATACGACCATTGTCTTCAATACGATCAGCATAGGGGGCTCCAGCACGTAAACTCATAAGGATCACACTGAGGCCTTTATTTATTTGAAAGTTCATACCTCGCTGAAGCATTAAATTTTCTTCTTGACACATCTGAGAATGAGAGATAACATCACCTTGATTAATCATTAACTCCCCATTAACTTATCCCAAGAACACCCTAATGCCTTCCGAATCCTTTTAGCGGTAGTGATTAAAATATTCGTCTGCCCAGCCTCAATTTTCTGAATAGTTCTTACATTAAGATCAGAAAGCTCTGCGAGTTTCTCTTGAGTAATCTTGCGCGCAGTTCTCTCTCGACGCAGATTATTTCCGAAGTGTTTTAACTCTTTTTGTATGAGATTATTTGACGGCACGCCCTATTATGGCGTAATATAATTATAGGTAACACGGCACAACAGGGCGTCATGAAGGGAGGGTATTTCATTGAAATCAATATATACGGTGACTTTTTCCTCAGTAGATATTTTTCAAACCATTGATGCTTTAAGCTCGAGAGCTGATGCATACGAACAGACTGCTCGCTATTTAACAGGGGAACATGGAGCAGATGATCACATTATAATCGAAGAATGTAGTGATCATTGTGAAGCACAAGCAATAGCCAAGCACTTTCGAGACATCATAAAAAAAATAGAAGAGCAAATTTATCATTGTCACGAATAAATATGTCCTTAAATTTTAAAAACGGATATGAAATTATGCAGTACTCCGTATGTGAAGGCTGGATCAACAATCTTTATGATACCGATGACGATCCTTATGTTTTTTCCACTTTAGAAGAGGCAATTGCTGAACTGCAGGAAGAATTTGATGAATGGCAGGCTGAAGTCGAAGCAGGTGAGCGAGACGAGGATGAAAGATATGATATTTCTTCGTTTGAAATTGTAAGCAATACAACTGGCGAAGTGTATAAACTTGATTTAATCGAGGGGATGGATTACTTTCTGAGAGTTCTTATTTTAGCGAGTTCTTCCTGATACCCATAAATATGCCCACCAGCACTATAGGCATACATAGGCCCGCTTTTAAGGCCTGCTTCTTCAGCAACATACTGTTTTAGTAATTCCAGTCCTCCAAGATTCGAGGGAAACCCAGCCCATAGATCCCAGGACCGGAAATAACAGGTTACAGTAAGCACCATATCATCGCCTTGAGGAATTACCTTAAAATCCAGCAACCTTAAACAGGGAGGGTCGAAATTACCATCATTACCATAGCAAGTATCATAATCTTCAGGGGTGGCTATCTCAACTACTGCCTGATTAGTAAGAGGTGTTTCTTTAAGCATCTTAATAGCTCTTTCTAATTGTGTACCGCCTTTAGGCATTGGATAGTGAATCCTGCTTGAATACCTGTAAGTCTCATTTTCAGAAAGTTCAGGATTCATTAAGTAATTTGCAAAATAATCCTCAATATAATCCATATCAGTGGGAGAAGGAATTCCTAATGCTGGAGGTATTACAGGAATCATATCCTGATCCGGATGTTCAATAAAGACTGCTAAACCTGGATATTGAAGGCGGTACTGCTCTTTCTCAAATGAACCTGCCTGTATCTGTTGAGTGTAAGAATGATCAAAAATATTATAGATAAGTTGAAACCATGCGTCAGAAATAGTTTTAGCTTTTAAGAAATAGGGAGTCATAAATTATCCTCAATATGAAAAGTAAGTTATCTTAACATCTGAAGAAACATTCTGAAAAGTTAAAATTAATAAATGGCCCGGATTCTCTAACTTCAATCCTATCCTGTCCGGCATTATGCTAAGGTGGTATAATATCGAACTATGAATAAAATCAATATCATAGGCATAGGCTTCCGTCCGCTTGATAAAAAGGCAAGCAAGGCTCTTTTGCAGTCTGAGGTCGTGCTTACCAATAACAGACTGCTGGAGGCCTTTAAAGAATATGATGAGTACGAATCTGTTAAAGATAAAATTGTATCTCTGAAGGATATTCATGAGACAAAAGCTTATGTGCGCGACAATTACAGGGACAAGGCAATAGCCCTGCTCGCTGTGGGTGATCCCATGTTTTTCGGAATAGGCAGGGTCATGAGGGAAGTAATCGGCAAAGAAGCAATGGAGGTATTTCCAGACCTCTCCAGCGTTCAGGTGGCATTTTCAAGAATTAAAGAACCATCGAGCAATGCCTTTTTCATGAGCCTCCACGGAGGGCCTGATCCGAATAACAGAAGAAAACTTGAATATGAGATTACAGAATTACCCGAACTGCTTAAACAGTACAACAAGGTCGCAATACTGACCGATAGAGTAAACACTCCAATAGAAATAGCAAAAACATTAAACTCGTCACCCGTCACATGTCACGCGTCACTAAGAATGTTTGTCTGCGAAAAACTCGGATATGATGATGAGAAAATCACAGAGGGCACACCGGAAGATATTGCTTCGGCCTCCTATACCCATCCGAATGTGGTAATCATTAAAGTTGAAGAGAATGACTGAAAAGGACCTGCAATTTTATAAAGACTGGTATTCAGAATATTCAAACTCATTTCATACCCATGATAAAGAAGACTGGAAGAACCTCTCTCTTAAAATAGAGCATACAGATCATGTTTGTGAACATATTGCTGGCATAGCAAGAGACCTGACACTGAGCAACAGAGAAGTAATGCTCGCAGAGACTATTGCCCTTTTTCATGACCTTGGCAGGTTCAGACAATATTCAAAGTACAAGACATTTCAGGACCGAAAATCACGGAACCATGGTCTACTGGGTGTCACAACTCTTCTGGAAAATTCTGTTCTGCATGATTTGCCTGATAAAGAGCAGAGTCTTATCCTGCAATCCATTAAATTTCATAACGCCTATGCAATCCCAAATATATTTAATGATTACTCAAAGCTATTTTTAAAAATGATCCGTGACTCTGACAAGCTGGATATATTCCGTGTTTTTACAAAATATTATGAAGGTCCACCGGAAGAGAGGGCCTCTGAAACAGCCTTTGGACTTCCAGATGCAGATGATTATTCAAAGATAATAATAACATGCATGAACAACAGGCAAAGTGTTCCCTATAGGCACTTGAGAACCGAAAATGATTTCAAATTGCTAAAGCTTTCATGGATATATGGACTGCATTTTAATTATTCATTAAAACTTGTTCAGGAAAATGACTATGTAAACAGGATAGCTGATAAGCTGCCTCAGACAGATGAGATAATGTTGGCCGTTGCAAACGTAAAAGAATATATTTCAGCAAAACTCAGCTTAAGCAGTAATTAGTGTCTGTATTTAAATATGCCTTTTCTGTCATGCCGGACCAGCCTACCGGCAGGCAGGCTTGATCCGGCATCCAGAACTATTGCAAAGACTGGATTCCGGCTTAAAGACTGCCGGAATGAGAAACTAACTTCCAGCGTTTATGAACAAACAATATTAAGCTATTCCACTATCTTCATCTCAAGAATCCTCTCAAGATGAAAAACCCTCTCGTCTTTTCTGGTTGTACAGAATGCCTGAACCCCGGGGAATTTCCGGCCCTGATATTCCATCTCTCCGGCATGCCTGGGGATAATAGTCCTTTTTGATTTCTCGTCCCCTGTCTTCAGATAAACTATTTCCAGTTTCTTCCCTTTTTTAATGGCCTCATCAAGGAGGGCGTACCTGTCTTCAAGTGATAACAGTTTTCCTGCCTGATCATACTGGTAGCGTGTTACAAACTGGACGACCCTCCTGTCCAGCAGAACATGTTTTTTATGGACCGGCTTCTTAAGCACAAGACCGTTGAGTGTTGTACATCGGCTGAGCGCAACATAAAGTTGTCCGTGAGAAAATGTCCCTCTTCCAATGTCTATTACCGCCCTTTCAAAGGTCATGCCCTGGCATTTATGAATAGTCACGGCCCAGGCAAGCCTGAGAGGATACTGGGTAAAAGACCCCACGCTTTCAGATAAAATTCTGGATGACTCTTTGTCATAAGAAAATTCATACATTTCCCACTTGTGAGGAACAACATCCACTACCTCTCCATCGGGCAGTTCTATCCATAAAACATCAGGTCCCTCTTCCTCTTCATCAATATCTTCAATCCTGCCTATACTGCCGTTTATCCATCTTCCATGGGGATCATTATTAAGCAGCATAACCTGTGCGCCCTGTTTCAGATTAAGATCAAGTGATGTAGGCAGGCTCTTCTCACCAAAATCACCATCTATCAGACCTTCATAGCTATGTTCATCAGCCTTGAGTTCAGTAAGTTTGGAATTATTAATGTCATCTGCAAGGGCATTGGTTGTTGTCAGGTATATATAAAAATCTCCGGCTTTCTCCTTGAAACCGGGATCACACCTCTTATTTATCTTCTCTATATCGCTGTCAGTTATAGAATTATTTCTGATGCCATTCAGCAGATCCAAAAAGCCCTGGTCCTTTTGTCTATATACCTTTTCAAGCTCAATAAACTCCATATTAAAAGAACCGTCATCACCTCCAAGTCTTGAAAACAGATCATCATCAAACACCCGGGCACTGAAAAAATAGGGACTTTTGTAGTGGTCCCTGAAAAGGGCCTTCTCTCTTGAAGTAACCACTGGAGGTAACTGATAGAGGTCTCCTATAAAGATCATCTGGATGCCGCCAAAGGGGCCGGTAGTTTTCCCATGCTTTCTAAGAAAGAGATCTACGCAATCGAGCAGATCAGCCCTGACCATCGAGATCTCATCAATGATAATGGCATCCAGCTTAGAGTAAAGGTCCTTGTCCCTTGGCCTGATCTTGTGTACAGTGTCAGGGGTTACGCCTATCTTAAAATTAAAAAATGAATGAACTGTCTGTCCTTTCACATTCACTGCAGCCACGCCTGTTGGAGCCAGCACAGAAACGTTCTTATCCGTATTCTCCCGAAAATATTGAAGCAGCGTTGATTTCCCGGTTCCTGCCCTGCCTGTCACAAAAATATTCCTGTCAGTTTCCTCCATGAGAGTTAAAGCATGAAGAAACTGTTCATTAAACTCGATCTGTTTGCCTTTGATAAATTTCATAATATCTATAAGTTACAGCTGGTTTAAAACTAAACCGGAACACAATAAAAAAATATGGGTCTTCGTGTAATCGAGTGGGTAAATTATAAATATTTCAGCGTGCATTAGTCCCCCTCTTTGGCAAAGAGGGGTTAGGGGAGATTTTATAAATCATAATTTTACCCATATTTTTTTATTACTATATCAATTCGTTTCAACACATCTCTATCTGAAAACCTAAGAACATTTATACCGAGTCTCTTCATGTAATCGTCTCTCATGTGGTCTTTGTCTTTTCCTTCTGCTTCGTAATGCTGACCGCCGTCAACCTCTATTACCAGCTTTGTTTCGGGGCAATAAAAATCAGCAATGTAATTACCTATAATCTTTTGTCTGTAAAATTATTTTCCTTTTAATTGTTTTCGCCTCATCCTTGACCATAGTAATAGTTCGGCATCAGTCATATTAGTTCTGAGATTTCTTGAAAACTGTTTTAAATTTTTATTATATGAAAGCATAGTCGCTACCCTTTATCTTCAAATCCCCCCTAACCCCCCTTTTCTAAAGGGGGGAATTAAGGATAATCATATCATTTTCACTATAATTTACCCACTCTCTTTCACGATGAGCCAAAATTATATTAGCTTTACAGGATCTTTAAGTATACCCTCTTCTGATCCGATTTTATAAGTATGAGACATTTTATATATTTTGATCTCTCTTCCCTGCTGTCATAAAGCTCATACTCACCCTGATTTGACTTGACCATTTGAATTGACTATACTATTTAAAACAGACAAAAGGAGGGAATAGATGAAAACCATGGCTATAAGTGTTTTTAAAGCAAACGCCCTGAAGGTCATAGATGATGTTTCGAAATCACATGAAAGTGTAATAATAACCAAAAGGGGCAAAGCTATGGCTGAGCTTGTTCCTTTTCGGTCATCAAAAGAAAAAGCGGTCCCCGGAAAGCTGTCATCCTCACTTGTTTATGAGAAAGATATTGTTTCTCCCCTTGGAGCAGACATGTGGGAGTCGGGTAGATGAAGTATCTGCTTGATACCCACGCATGGATATGGTGGAACATGCATCCTCAACGTCTTTCGAGAAAGGTGAAAAATACTATTCTCAAAACAGATAAATATGATGAAATGCTTTTGTCTGCTATCTCACCGTGGGAATTCTGCAAACTTATTGAAAAAGGCAGACTTGCAATAACATGTGACCCTGAAGAATGGATAAAAGAAGCGATGGACATGCCCAAGTTGCGTCTGGTTCCGTTGACCCCAACGATTGCATATAAATCATCTGTTTTACCTAAGCCGTTTCATGATGATCCGGCAGACCAGATCATTGTTGCAACCGCTCGTGAAGAAAATGCAACACTTTTAACAAAAGATGAGCGGATGCTGAATTACAATCATATTAAATGTATCTGGTAGGAGATTATCCCTGTAATTCAACTCTGTTTTTTATACAACTTCCTTGCCTCTTTAAACACTTCAACATATTCATCTGTTTTATAATCAGGAAAAGTGTAAGGCAAAGGATGGAAATTATCTCCTGAGTAAATCAGAGTAACTTCCCCGTAAATCCCCTTATCAAGATAAACCCTGTGAGAGAAGTTTTTAGTGGAAACAAGCACCAGCTTTGCACTGTCCAGGTAACCAGGGTCAAGGTTTATCCTTCTTCCCCCATCATTGCTGAGAAACTGATTTTCTATTTCATTAGTCTGTACTTTAATATCTGAGATCTGACCGGGATTAATATGCTTCTCAAAAAAAATAAACTTTCGCTTTAACCCATCCCCCATTTCTTTTGAATAGTATTTAGTATGTTGCCATGGCCAAGCTGGACTCTCAAAATCAATATTGCCATAGGCAGCTCTCATTTGATTTTCCACCGCTGCAAAAAGAGGTCCCTCGTTTGACAGCATTCCAATAAACAGCTTAACCTGAGATGGTTCAGTGATATTACCCATGATTTATATTATATGAAAATGTTTAATTGTTCGAATATTGGATTGTTCTAAAGTATAATATGCCTATGTCCTGGGTAATTTGGATAACCGGTCTTCCGGGAAGCGGGAAAAGCTCAATTGCGATTGAGGTAAAGAAGCTGATTCATGAATCAGTAATACTGAATTCCGATGAGCTTAGAAAAATTGTTACGCCTAATCCCAGGTTTTCCGGCAATGAAAGAGAATATGTGTATAAGGCTCTGGTGTATACTGCCAAAACAGTGTCTGAGCTGGGTCATAAAGTTATTATTGACGCCACGGCAAACAAGAGAATTTGGAGAGAAATCGCCAGAAAACTTATCCCGAATTTTTTTGAAGTCTATCTTAGATGTCCTTTGGATTTATGTATGGAAAGAGAGAAAACCAGGCTCGATACGCATGAGGCACCGAAAGACATTTATGATAAGGGCAGAAAAGGTTCTCCTGTCCCTGGCCTGAATGTGCCCTACGAAAAACCTGAAAATCCGGAGCTGGTTATAGATACAGAAAAGATATCTCCATCCGATGCTGCTAAGATGATATTAAATATGATACAAAGCTAACTAATAAATATTTGTGTTTTTTCCGGTAGGCAGGGCCGTTTCCGAAAAATCTGATAAGGAGGAACTATGAAATCGTTTAGAAAAGAACTGTGGTTTGACATTCCCACAAGGCGTGAATTTATTAATATTACTTCTCAGGTAAATGAATGTTTGAGAGATAGCGGCATTAAAGAAGGCCTTGTCCTGGTCAATGCTATGCACATCACAGCCTCTGTTTTTATTAATGATGATGAATCAGGACTGCACCATGACTATGAAGTATGGCTTGAGAAGCTGGCACCCCATGAACCCATTTCGCAGTATCAACATAATCGGACCGGTGAAGATAACGGGGACGCCCATTTGAAAAGACAGGTTATGGGTCGGGAGGTTACAGTAGCTGTTACAGATGGTAAACTGGACTTCGGTACATGGGAACAGATCTTTTATGGAGAGTTTGACGGCAGAAGGAGAAAGAGAGTGCTCGTCAAAATCATCGGTGAGTGATTATGGGCCAAAACTAATCCTTTTAATCTTAATAAGTTAAGTCAGATGCGTTAATACATGTCCTCTCTACCCATGCCAGCACCACCCATCATGCCTTTAAACATTTCTTTGACAGGGACTTTTTTATAACCCGCCGGTATTTTAAATTCCGAAGCAGAGATTGATTTCTTCTCTAGGCTGACTACTTCTTTTCTCTCATCGCCTTCGGGACCGGAGAAACCGCCCGTGTAATATACTTCCCTCATGACAAACCCTTTTTCAGTCAGTTTCTTATATTCAGGGGAGTCCTGACGGGTCGGCCATCATTCCCATTTCTTCCTCTGATGCTTCCATACATTTTTCCATGCGATTCATCATTAAATGAAACTTATCAAGCCTGAGTTTCTTCATCTCATCATCTATTGAGATATCTGACGCAATCCAGATATCCTGATACTTATCATCATTCACATTAACAGTATATTTGTCTGTCTTGTGTCCAGCAATTACATCATTGCTGCCTGTCTTTTTTATTGATACAACAGGTTTGGGCATATTCTCCATTGGAGCAGACTTTGACATCTGCTGAAACTGTTTCATCTGTTCCTCCATCATCTTTCTCTGCTCAGGAGGTAATCCTGCCAGCATATGTTCCTGCATATCCCTGGCAAAGGACTTGGTGGCTTTGCAATATTCATCAGGCGTGCCAGATCCGTATATTTTTCTGTTCCTGTCCAACATTGTAATCAAACCCTTATTGGTATTGATTATATGTGCAAAATTTACTCCTTCACTGTTGTATTCGGCTTTTATCATACCTTTACCGAGATAGGTGGTAGATCCATCAGTCTCTTCCATTACCCAACCCGCATAAGCAATTACTGTAAAAACAAACAAGGACACCAATAAAAGAAATGACAACAGTAAATATTTCCTGATCTTCATCGAACCCTCCCTTGGAATTTTATGAAATTGAATTTGTATAGAATTATGTATATAAGGTTATGACAAATGAATAAGAAAATCAATAATAAAGGTCACATAGATACTACTTGCCTTATAATGCTCTCTAGCGAACTGGCTTCTTTCTCACTTTCAAATACTGGAGATGGTTTAAAATGTTCTGCTGATAAATTACCTGGATCAACACATTCCACTGCAGAAGAATTAATTCCTGAATTCATCAACCTTCTCTTTAATACACTATGATGGTCAGTTGAAACACATAGAGTCCCGGAGAATCCTTTCTTGATTGCCCAGATCAGATTATCCATCTCGTGAACTCCTCTTGGTGGAAGCCAGACAATTTTTGGAAATATATTGTTTTGCGTAAGAATCACAACATGTTTTACCTGTTCTGACGGATAGGCAAGAAGCATTTGTTTATTAGATATTATTGCTCTTGCATGATGATAAAAAGCCGATGTGTCAAGACTGGTATTGACTGTAACATTACTGCCGACTGTTTTAATGATTTTTCTTTCAGTCTTATCAATCCCGGGAAAGACAATGCTCTTTACACTGCTTTTTTCCCACAATGAATTAATTGCTTCGTTTACAAGTCCGGGATCACCGCCACTACCTGAAAGTTTTATAAAACAAACATCAGGTTCATCAAGTACAAATTGAAAAGGCAACCTGGATTTTTCAATTGGTTCAAATGCAAGCATTGGATCAACAGGTTTAATCAGATAAACATTTTCAAGATTAAGTTCATTTCTATATAAATTTAAAGCCTCCCTGTTCCAGACCAGATAAATAATTTCTTTTTGTCTAACTGACAATTTACTCTCATAATTATACTTGCCGAAAACATCCGAGGAAGCCATGATTGTCGGAATATTACCAATCTTCCCTATAGATTCTTCAGCCATCATGTTTTGAGATGTAATAAAGCAAATTGCATCCGGGTAGATTTTCTTTGCTTTTTTGATTGCACGTCTTAACTCCCATTTTAGAGGTTTCACTCTTAATGAGAGTCGTGTGGTATGACTGCTCAGGGCATATTCCATGGTTTTTATTGTGCTCATGGACATTCTTATATGAAAATCCCTGCCTAATTTCACAAATGGACCATTCGGGTAGAATCCAAGACCAGGCATTCCCGCTATAATTAGAGCTTGCAGTATTGCCCGGTTGTCAATGATATTACCTTCACCAATTAATGGTGTGCCCGCAATTACAAGATTTCTATAGTTTGATTGTTTCATTATTTATATTATTATCCGGCTTAAGGGAAGGCATAATTAAATTACAAAATAGAAATGGCTAAGGCAAGTTTAGATTGGGGTTGCTCATATCATACGGTTTTGTCTTTTACTGGGGCTATATATTCAACCTGGATTTTTTTGTGAAGATACTTGGTGCTTCCAAATGGGGACTTGTTCTTTATGGCGCTTCAGGGCTGTTGATGTTTATAGTTGCCATTATCGGACTTATTGCCAATCGGGAAGAATACTCATAACGCATTCATCTAGATGTTACGCTTATACTAAAGCACACTTGACGCCTCAGGACAATCTGTTAATTACTATCTAAAGTGCACTTGATAGGTACTATTACGCTTATGGCGCCTCTCAGGTCCCCTTCTTTATAACCCTCTTTTATTCGTCCTGATATGTCCATTTCTCCAGCTGGTTCACCATGACATGGGAGGCATGATTTTTCTATGTAAAGAGGGGCCATATATCGAAGCACCCTTGTATCTCCGAATTTTGTTTCTTCTTCGTATGTGCTGCCTTTACCGGCTGTCTCAAATCTCTTAAGTATGGAAGACTCAAAATCATCAGGCTTATTGTAATCTCCTCTATATTTAAGACTGGTCTGCTTGATAGTTATCCCTGTTTTTTTAAAGAGCTTATCTCCAACTCTCCTCCCAAAAACAGCAGGGATAAATCCCTTATATTCCTTGCCCAATTCATTGATTTGAATTTGAGCCTCGGCAATTACCTCTTTAGCAGACTCATGGATGGCAAACAAAGCTTTGTTAAAATCATCTGAAGGGACTAAGTCTTTTAAGACAATATCCGACATTTTCATAAATTCCAGACTGACCTGCTCTTCGTATACCTGCGGTGTAAAGTTCTTTTCACCTTTTGCAGGATCATTAATAAGTGGCTGATTATTAGCAATCACTACTCTTCCTGCTGTAAGGTAGTCAGTCATTGTCATAGCAATAGCTTCTAACCTTTCCTCAGCATCAACCTGAGTGAATAAAATCAATATAATCAAAACTGCTAATACAAGCTTTTTTTTCATCTCAACCTCCAAAGCACTTTAGATATATTTTAAATGACCATTATCTGCATTTATAAAATTATACATCAAAAGATATGATGAATCTATCTGAAAATAATGATGTTGGAGATTCTAACGGGTCTAGGTGTTTCATAGGGAAATGATTAGCAAGTGGCTCTGATTTAAAGGAGTTATCTCTGTTCTCAATGATTCAGACAGACTCTAACGCTGAGTATTACATAAAGTTATCTTCAGTATTAAGGATTTGGAAATTCAATTGCGGTTTTAAGTAATAAGTAGTTTAGAATAGTTCTAATTTATTGAAAATAATAAAATTAAAGATTTTTCATAAAAGTCCGTTAAAGTGATTTAAGTCACATTTATGGGGAAATATCCTAGAGGCTTTTAGGAAAATTACTTACAGAGTTATAAAAAGCGTTATTAAGGAGAATATGATGGGATCATTTAAAAAAACTTTAATTTTAATGTTTGCCATGAGCAGCCTTTTAATAATAGTACTATCGGGGTGCGAAACACTGCAGTCGGCAAAGCCGATTCTTCCCATTCAGGAATATGATCAAATGCTAATGGGACGGCTTGATGCCAATTATATAGGAAACGATAACTGCCTTTCCGCATGTCACTACCATGAAAAAATAAAACTTGATTTTCAGGCAAGCACAATGGGAGTGCAGGTTACCAGATCTGGCATGCCGATAGTTAACTGCGAGTCCTGTCATGGTCCAGGCAGTCTTGCCGTGGAAGGAATAACACCTGAAAAGGTGGCACAGGATGCCAGAGAAGGTAAGCAGACTGCATGTAATTATGACACCTTTATTAATATTAAGGAGCTTCCAAAACCGGCTCAATCTCTAATGTGTCTGAAATGTCACAGTCAATATTCACATTTCTCACTTCATGACTGGAGTTCCGGAGTCAGGCCTACTAACGATGTTTCCTGTCCCAGCTGCCATGATGTCCACGCAGGCTCTGACCTGATAACAAGCCCAAAACAAATAAATAATATGTGTCTTAAATGCCATGAAGAAGTGAGAGCGGAATTTGAACTGCCAAGCCGACACCCGATCCGGGAAAATAAAATCATCTGCACTCAATGTCATGATGCACATGGCACAGCAGATAAGGGATTGCTGACAGAAGATACTATTAAAGAAACATGTACCCGCTGCCATGGTGAGAAGGAAGGACCATATGCCTTTGAGCATGCAGATGTCAACGATGATTGTATGGCCTGCCATGGACCTCATGGAACGGTAAATAATAACCTTCTTAATGTCAGTGAGCCATTTCTTTGTCTTCAGTGCCACGGCATAGATCCCACACATGCAGCATCAGGCAACCTGGAAGCAAAAGGCGCATTCTTTACTCGTTGTACAGATTGCCATTCTCAAATACATGGAACAGACCTACCTTCATCAACCGGTAAAGGAATGTTTATATATTAAGGAAAAGGGGAAATATGAAAAAATTAATAATACTTTTACTATTCATTTTAATTATACCGGTCAGTAATCTTAATGCTGATGACACTGATGATCTTGATTTTGCTCTTGACCTTGAAGGTCTCGATATTGAGGAAGATGAGGAGGCGTATCAGTTTCCGGCAATCAAACCTGTGACGGGAGTTACTTTAGGATACCGTTTAAATGATTACAATGGATCAGAAAGGGCAATGGAATTTGAACATCTCAAGGATTCTCCGGTAGCAAGCGGTGATTTCAGAATGTTTAAGTACCCACACAGGGCATATATTGAGATTGATATTAATAATGATAAAGATTATATGGGAGAGGTACGTTATTCATTCAAGGATCTTGTGTTATTCAGATTTGTCAATAATACGTTTTACCATAATCTCGACAACATAAGATTAGTTGATCCTGATTTACCCTCGACAATCCTTGATATCGATATTGCAAGAGATAATGGTGCGAAGTACGGGGTTAAAACAGGAATGAGTGAATTTTCGTTAAGACTTAAGACTCCTTATTTTCCAGCACATGCCTATTTAAAAGGATTTCATTCGCATAAAGACGGCAGCCAGCAACAGAGGAGCCTCCTGGGATCAGGATTTTATACTGATCTTGATCGCTCAACCCGGAAGAGGGATATAGACCAGTTGACCAGAACTTACGATTTTGGAGTAGACAGTCATCTCGGACCGGTTGAGGTCGAATACTCGCACAGGGAAAAGAGATTCGATGTAGATTCTGATCAAGTTTTAATTGACAGTTATAGTGCCGTAGGTCCGCGTCCGTCAGGGGACTTTCCTCATAACCAGTTGTCTGAACTAAAGAGTTCATCAAACAAGATCCGCATACATTCTGACCTTACGGGGAGCATTGTTGCTTCAGCATCGTTTGTTAAAAAGGACAAGGAAAACAGAAATAGCGGTGCCAGTGAGGACGCATGGCAAGGTACAGGTTCCCTGCGATGGACACCTTTAACAAGGCTTTCATTATTCTTTAAATATAGTCATAAAGACCGGGATGCAGCTAATCCAAGAGTTGCTTCCATCACAGATAGCTCCGGTACAACTACAACCTATCCACTTCCGACAAAGCCGTCTGTATCAAAAAAGTCTGATTCATTTAATGTAACGGCACTATACAGGCCTGAAAAACGGGTGAAATTAAAGGCCAGGTTTACATATGACGATATTAAAAGAACAGATGTTGATGAGTGGAATCTTCCGGAGTCAACAAAGAAAAAAGCAATATTTTTCCAGGCCCAGTCAAGAGTTGCCAAGGGTTTGAAAATTAAGGCGAATTACAGATATAAAACTGTTGACAGCCCCGCTTATAATACAGATCCGGAATATTCAGAGCAGGGAATTGTATCAATTTCATGGCTTCCCATACGGCACATAAATCTGATGGCTCGCTACAGCAGATTAGAGCAGGCAACTGAGGGGCTCAGTTTTACAGAAACTTCAAGTGTTACAGACAGGGCGCTGAATAATGACAACATACTGGCTAGCGGTACCTTCCGTATTATGAAGAACCTTTCTCTAACGACGACCTATGCCTATATGAAGCTTAAGATTAAACAGGACATTGTGTACTCTAATGGCAGTACTTTTTTGATTGACTATGATGTTCCTTATACAGATAAGGTAAACCTCTATGCTGCAGTAATCAACTACACTCCAATATCAAAACTGCAGCTTCATGGTCAGGTAACCCATTTAACAGGTAAAAGTGAATTTGAGCCGGATGATCCAGCGTTACTTAGCACTGTCTCAATAGCATCATTCAGTGAGCAGAAGGTAGAAGAGACTGTTTATCAGATATCAGGTGATTATGAATGCCCGAAAGGTTTTTCATGTGGTTTTGACTTTAAGTATGCTGATTTTAATGATGCACTGGATAATATTAACGATAGTAATCAGGATGGTGATGCCTATATCATTTTACTTCGAGTCAAAAAGAGATGGGGGTAATGAATAAATTGCGAAACTTATTATTAATTATATTTCTTTTATTTGTTCTGGGAATACCTTGTCAATCTGCATCGGCTAAATCCATAGGAGTGATAATGACTGGAGATATCCCATATTATCAGGAAATCCATAAAGCATTTCTGGACAGCTTGAATCAACAGGATCTTGAGATTGTTCTTCAGAAGCCGATGCCTGATCCCATGTCCTGGACAAATGCTGCAAAAAAACTCAAGACAATTGGTGTATCAGTTATTGTCGCTTATGGTGTGCCTGCCACTTTGACTACAATGAAGGTGACGTCTAAAATCCCCATTGTATTTGCCGGCGTATATGACCCTGAGGCTTTGAGGTTGACCGGTAAAAACGCAACCGGAATCAGTTCAACAGTATCAGTTGATATGGCCCTCAAGAATCTTAGCGGAATTTCCGGCATGAAAAAATTGGGTGTCATTCTTAATAAATCTGAAAAGGACACCATACTACAGACAAAAAAGATAAAAAAAGGCGAAGCATCCTATGGATATAAATCTGTCTTGTTCAGCATAAAGAGCAAAGTTAACAAAAGCAAAATAACAGGGGTGGACGCTCTTTTGTTAACGACATGCAGTACTGGAATGCTAAACATAAAGGACATTATAGATATTGCCCGAAGTTCAAAAATACCAACGGCCGCCTTAATTGGTGGTGGAGAAAATCAAGGGGTTGTACTCACTATCTCAGCAGACCCTGATGAGCAGGGTAAAGAGCTGGCCGGAATGGTAAATAAGGTGTTGGGTGGTACGAAACCATCTGAAATACCTTTTAAAAAGCCCACGAAAGTGGAAATGATTATCAACCTTAAGGAAGCAAATTCCTTAGGAATAAACATACCTGCTGATATTAAGAGCTTAGCAACAAAAGTTATTGAATAAAGGAGCAAGAAAATGATTAATACAAAAAAAGTTTCAATATTACCATCAAGAGCAATTATTTGTTCTGCAGGAATTATTGCTCTTACATTACTTGTAATTGGTTGCGGAGTAAACGGTAACGGCAGTTCTAATAATTCCTCTGCAGCGACATCCGGGACTTCGAGCAATAATATCACTGGAACAGCAGAATGCTATACATGTCATGCTGACGGCCAGATAACGATTGCATCTGCCGTATCTTCCGAAAATAATAATATATTCGACTTATGGCTTAACGGTCCGCATGGCAACTATGAAGGTCTTTACAGTGCTGATAATGGTATTAATAATGAGGGATTCCCAAGCTATGAATACGATGGGTTGGGATCCGACCAAAGCTGTATTGACTGCCACGATTACCAGAATGATGGACTGGGTCTGGGAAATTACTATTTAGAGACAAGTGTAAACTATCTTGGCATAGTCGACAGACCGATAGTAGGATGCGAAAGTTGTCACGGTTCTGGATTAAATCATTTTGGCATAGGTACAATTACAGGGACTCCAGGCCCTGATGCATGTGGATTATGTCACGATGCCGGTGTAGGACAGGCAGGGAACCATTTAACATACCATCCTGAAGCTGACAGTATAAACGAAGACTATCAGGCCTCTCCCCATGCCAGTTCCATTAATAGTCACAATTACGATGGTGACAGCACTACTGATGTGAAGGCTTCATGCTCCCGGTGTCATACTGACGAGGGTGCAAAACTCTACAAGGATATGCTGGGAGGGAATATCTCGACGAGCACATTACCGAGCCTGTCGAGCTTGATTGCCTATGCGAGTCCGCCCATTGCAGATGCCAGTAATATCCAATGCCGGACATGCCATGACGCCCATGATCCTGACAAACTTTTGCTGTCTGCAAACGAAAGCGCATCATCAGAGTATCGTACATGCACGAACTGCCATCTTAATCTTCTTGATGATGATGGTCATGACAATAGCTACCACGGATATAACAGCGCATATTCTTGGTCAGGCCATGCAGTTGGATCAGGTGCATTGGACGGCGAACGAACAATTATGGACACGCATTTTAATGATGACAGTACTACCCCGGAAATTGAAGGTTACAACATAGACACTTCAAATGAAAGGGTATGCCGGGACTGCCACAACGTTCATGCTGCAGACAATTCAATTAATGAGGATTGGGCAGATTCGGCCCATGGCGGCCACATTAATGAGACTATAGATACAACCATTGGCCTGGCAAGCGTTACTGAAACAGAAGGAGTGGCATGGGTGCATTATAATTTCAAGGAGAAAACCGGTGGCAGGGGCAACACTGGCAGACAGGCGTGCCAGAGATGTCATACTTCTACCGGATTCAAGAACTTTGCAGATGATCCGGCAAATTACGATCCTGTTAATAATGACTTTACATATTTACATGTATATGATGGTGATGGTGTTGAAGTACCTGGTTCGCAGGAAAAGCGTGAAATGCTATATTGCTGGGCATGCCACACATCCAGTGCCGGTGATTTCAGGGACCCTGGAGCTTTTGTGAATGTTGCAACGTACTCGTCTCCGGCAGACCGCATATCAGCGGTACCTGATCTTGGTGGGTCCAATATATGCCTGCCATGTCATTCAGGGAGAGAAAGCGGTACTGAAGATATAACCGACTCCACATCAGATTTCAACAACAAGTCATTCGTGAATTCTCATTATCTTGCGGCAGGAGGAATCATGTTCAGGACCATAGGATATGAATATGACGGTCAGGATTATGACAATATTGTTTACTACACCCACGACCAGATCGGGACGACAAGTGATACTGATATGGGAAGTAACGGCCCCTGTGTTGGATGCCACATGAAGTCACCAAATGGGCACACTTTCGAAAATGTTACTAAAGATTCAGGAGGCGATATAACGGATATAACCGCTTATGACAATGTCTGTACAAAATGTCATCCTGATAAGACAGCATTGATTACATCACTGAACAATCGAAAAGATGGCTTTGAAGCCGCTCTTGATGCATTAGCAACACAAATGTCGAATAATGGATTTACTTACCTAGGTGGCTATCCCTATTTCTCTTCTAAAGATTGGGACCCTGCTGATAACGGAGATGGAAAAAAGAATATGGGGGCTGCCTTTAATTTCGCTATGCTTCTCCATGAACCCGGCGCATTTGTTCACAACAGTCAATACACGAGGAAACTCATATATGACTCGATAGATTTTCTCGATGATGGATTATTAAACAAATCAGTTGAGGCAACACTGGGGGGATCGGGTACTGCTTTTGACTATCTTGGAGGAACACGATAATGAAAAGAAACATAATGGCTTTAAATAGCATCAATAAAAAATTTCTTATCCCAACTTTGGTGCTGGCAGTTGCGCTGTTTTGCGGATTGGGAGGATTTATGGCTAAACATAACAATGAATCCATACAGTCAATGATGGACTCTAAAGGAGATGCTGTTGCCAGCTTTGTTACAAAGGTCAGTGCCGATTATTTTGCTATTTTTGATTTTTCAGATTTTGAGAATTATAGCAAAGCTCTTGAGAGTGATCCAGAAGTGGAATTTGCCGTTTTTTATAATGCGGATAAGGAAGCATTAAATGAGAATACAAAGGTGCCGGAAGATATATCCTCATTGATTATTTTTGACCGCGAAATTAAGGACGAAGAAGGAAATATCCAGGGATACCTGACAATAGGATACAACAAAACTTACCTTGAAAAAAGTCTGAGTGACAGTATTAAGATAGTTACTGTCAGCACTGTTTTTGCATTGCTGTTGTTTACATTAGGAGTCATATTTCTGGTGAGAAAAATTATAACTGTCAGGGTGAAAACAACTGTCAACATGCTCCGGGATATTGCAGAGGGCGAGGGTGATCTCACTAAACGTCTTCATGCTGATAGTGATGATGAACTGGGAGATATGGCGAAATGGTTTAATAAATTTATTAACAATATTCATGAAATAATCTCGACTGTTCAGATAAATGCTCAGGGAGTATCAACAGCAAGTACTCAACTATCATCTACAGCTGATAATTTGTTCAAAGGTTCCAATGAGCAGAAATTACAGACCGAACAGGTTGCCTCAGCAATGTCAGAGATGTCACAGAGCATAATCGATGTAGTCAGGAATGCAGAAGAATCCAGCAAAGCTTCTATAAATGCCTCGGATATTGCCGGTAAAGGGAGGGACGTTGTCGAAAAGACTGTTGCAGGCATGAAGAAAATCGCCTCAACTGTACAGGAAACTTCTGAAACAGTAGAAAAACTCGGTGCAAGCTCTGCTGAAATAGGTGATATCCTGAACGTCATCAATGACATTGCAGCTCAGACAAATCTGCTTGCACTGAATGCTGCCATAGAGGCGGCTCGGGCAGGAGAGCATGGCAGGGGGTTTGCCGTCGTTGCAGATGAGGTGAGAAAGCTCGCAGATAATACGGCAGAGGCTACGCATAAGATATCGGAAATGGTAGCAACAATCCAGCAAGATACTGAAAAATCTGTCAATTCAATGAATGCAGGCAGGGCAGAAGTTGAAAATGGCGTGCAGCTTGCAGAAGAGGCAATGAAGGCCCTGGAGATGATTGTAGATACATCCGGTATGGCGGCAAATATTGTGAAAATGATAACGCAGGCAACTGGGGAACAGTCGTCAACCACAGATCTGGTATCTGAAAATATGGAGACTATTTTAAATGTTACGCAACAATCAGTAGCAGCCACGAACGAAATCAAGATGTCATCGGAAGAGCTGGGAGGACTTTCAGCAGAACTTCAAAGTAAGATTGGCCTGTTTAAAGTCTAAAAATTTATTATGCCGAGTACATAATAATAATTTGCAGGCCAATCAATGTGTCAAATCATTGATTTACAGATGATATATTTATGCGAATAACTGAGGCTTGAATTGAAAGTCATTAGATAGTGGTATCAGATTGAAGTAACTCCCAGAAGAACGATAATGGAGATAAGTCAACAATATTCGGGCAGCCTACCAGTTATTGATAATAGGGAATTAGTGAGAATACTAGAGTTCTTCAGATTTGTCGATACTTAGAGAATATACTTACCCACTACTCAACAATATCAAGTTTGATACTTAACTCTTTAAGCTGCTTTTCATCTACAGATGATGGAGCATTGCTTAATGGACAGGCCGCTTTCTGGGTCTTGGGGAAGGCAATCACGTCCCTGATTGATTTTGCATTGGCAAGTATCATAACAAGCCTGTCAAGACCGAGGGCTATGCCTCCATGAGGTGGGGCTCCATATTCAAGGGCCTCAAGGAGGAATCCGAATTTTTCATTTGCCTCTTCAGCAGGAATATTCAGTAACTGAAACATTCTGTCCTGGATATTCTTCTTATGTATACGAATACTGCCACCGCCTATTTCATATCCATTGAGAACAATATCATAGGCCTGTGCCCGAAGGGTTGAAATTTCAGAGTCCGGAGTTCGTAGTGCCGAAGAAATATCCATAGATTGATATTTCTCCATATCTTCTTCCATCGGGCTTGTAAATGGATGATGCATGGCCTCATATCTCTTTTCATCAGCGTTCCACTCAAAAAGAGGGAAATCAGTTATCCATGCAAGCTTGTAATCACCCTCTTTGATCAGGTCCAGTCTCTTACCCATTTCATTTCTCAGCCTGGAAAGACAAGCATTGGCAACATCCCGCTTGTCTGCTACAAAGAGAAGCAGGTCACCTTCTACTGCCTCAAACTTTTCGACAAGCGCTTTCAGAACCTCTTCAGGGAAAAACTTTGCAATAGGCGACTCAATTTTTTCTTTGACCTTCATCCAGGCAAGGCCTTTTGCGCCGTAACCCTGCACATCCTTTGTGAGATCATCTAGCTCTTTTCTGGAATATCCGGCAAGTCCCTTTGCTTTTAATCCTTTGACAATTCCACCTTTTGAAACTGTATCAAGGAAGACCTTGAAAGAGGAACCTTTTATAATGTCACTTACATCTTTCAGTTCCAGTCCGAATCTGAGGTCAGGCTTGTCACAGCCATACTTGTCCATTGCCTCATGATAGGTCAGTCTCTGGAAGGGGTCTGTCAACTCAACACCAATAGAATCAGTAAACACCTTTTTGATCACACCTTCAATAACAGCCATCACATCTTCCCGTTCAACAAAAGACATCTCAAGGTCTATCTGGGTAAACTCGGGCTGCCTGTCTGCTCTGAGGTCCTCATCCCTGAAACACCTGACTATCTGATAATACTTTTCCATTCCAGAGACCATCAGGATCTGCTTGAATATCTGTGGTGATTGCGGCAGGGCAAAGAAATGACCCGGATTAGTCCTGCTCGGGACAAGATAATCCCTTGCGCCTTCAGGTGTGCTCTTGGTGAGCACAGGGGTCTCTATTTCAATAAAACCTTCTGCATCCAGGTATTCACGAAAGGCCCTGGAAGCCTTATGCCTGATTAATATATTTTTCAGAATGACCGGTCTTCTTAGATCAAGATACCTGTACCTGTATCTCAATGACTCTGAGGCATCGGTATCATCTTCAACCATAAAAGGCAAAGGAAGACTTTCATTAAGGACGGTCAGTTTTTTTACAACTATCTCTATCTGTCCTGTAGGAATAGACGTGTTTACTGTGCCTTCAGGTCTCTGCCTGACATCACCTTCAATTTGCAGTACAAATTCGTTCCTGATTTTATGGGCAGCCTGATGCAGGTCTGCATCCAGCTCAGGGCTGAACACTATCTGGGATATTCCGGTTCTGTCCCTAATGTCTATAAATACAACCCCGCCGTGGTCGCGCCATTTATTGGTCCATCCCACAAGAGTAACTTTATCTCCGATATTTTTATCGGTTAATTCACCGCAATAATGTGATCTCATGTTATTTCCTGCTTTCTCCGTTCATTTTTGAATTGAATATTTTAACACTGAAAGGGGATTAATTGGGGGATAATACTTCCTTTTGCAGTTTCTTTAGTTCATCAGGGGTCAGAAACCTATATTTGCCCGGCTCAAGGCCGCCCAGTTCTATCCCGTTGATCCTTGTGCGGATCAGCTTGATGACAGAATGCCCTATTCTATCCAGCATTCTTCTGATCTGCCTTTTCCTGCCTTCATATATGGTCATCTCTATCCAGGAATTTGCCGTTGTTCTTTTTTGGATTCTTCTCACCTTTGCAGGTGCTGTCATGCCATCATCCAGTCTGATTCCTTTTTCAAGTTTCATAATGTCCTTATCATCCAGCACTCCATCGACCTTAACCATATATGTCTTCGGGACTTTTTTCTTAGGATGTAGAATGGAATTGGCAAGGTCTCCGTCATTGGTAAGCAAAAGCAGCCCCTCTGAATTGAAGTCAAGCCGACCAACAGGAAAAACCCTTACCTTCAGTCTTTTTAAATAATCCGTAACCATAGGCCTTCTTTCTGTCTCGCTCATCGAGGTCAAGCATTTAACGGGTTTGTTGAACATGAGGTAAACCATGGATTCTATCTTATTGATCAATTTGCCTTTGACCTTGATATGGTCTTTGTTGAGATCTGCTTTCATCCCGATAGTGGCTATAACTCCATTAACCGTTACCAGGCCTTCCATTATCATCTCTTCGGCCTTTCTCCTTGAGGAGATGCCGCAACGGGACATTATTTTTTGTAGTCTTTCTTCCATAATCAATAAATTTATTTAGTGATTTGCCCTTCTTAAGTATGTCTAAATTATAGGATAGGCATGCTCCGTCTAAAAATCAGGGATATTAATAATATCACAAACCATGGCAGCCATGCTAGTGGGAGGGGCTTCAATAAAATTAACTTTATAAGTATTCCCCCCTTTAGTAAAGGGGGGCGAGGGGGGATTTGTTGATGTTACAATTATAAAATCCCCCTTAATCCCCCTTTCCCAAAGGGGGAGACCTGAATGGAGAAATATGCTGAAAACATATTTACCATTATTTTTAGTAGTTCCCTTGAACCCTTGGCCCCTTTTTTTCAATTTAATACATTGATTCATATAAAATAAATTTTATCTCACCGGGTTTTACATTTACAGTCTCGACAAATCTCTCATTTTCACCGCACTGGCTGACATGAATATCATATTCTCCTTCAGGAACAAACAGGCGGCCAAGATATATCTCTCCGGGTAAAGTTCTCCATGAACGGGTGTCGGCCCGTTCAACAAATAAATTTGCTATATTAAGAAGCTCCCGGGCTGTCTTATTCTCAACCTTATGAATTGCTATCTGCTTGGCTGCTACCCGTGCTACCATTTTTAATGTGATCCGTCCTCTCCTGTCCTCAAGATTTTCCAGGGCTATTCTGTTTATATCTTCCACAAGTTCAGTATCAGATGAAATTCGCACTGAATCTGATTCTGCTATAACCCTGCTGTCCCTGCAGTAAGGCTGTGCTACCTCATACCTTGGAAAGGCAAGCGCTACCGGCCCGTCTCTTGTTGGGATAAATATCTCGGTGCTTTTCTTTACAGGGGCTGTACCGTTAAAATGTATCAATACTATCCTTCCCTGACCTCCTGTCCCGTCATATTCGTCCCATCCTGCGCTGCCATAATCATCAATAAAAGACTGGATCTCATCCGTTCTGCCGGCGGCCCTGGCAACTCTTACAAGATCCTCCACAAAGATTGAAGGTATGGGTGTGCCGTATTTATCTTCATAGTCCTGAAATGTATGCAAAGCCTTGTAGTAATCAATGTAGGCATCGTCCAGTTTATTGTCAGCCTCATAGATTATTCCGCTAAGATAGCGGCCAAAGGCATCTTCTTTATAAATATTTCTTTTACTGTACTGATCATTCAGCATGGTAAGGACAGAATCAAGTCGTCTGACTTCAACCAGGGAGTCATCGAACTGTCCAAGCTTCAGGTAGTTTATTGCTGAAAAAAGGTTGATAAGGGCTTTCTCAAAATCTTCTCCTGAATAGGGGACTGTATAATCGTTTAACAGGAATGCAGCAGCCTCTTTTGTAATGCTTTTTGTCCATAGTTCTTCGGTAAGGAATTCAGCACGATGAAAATATTCATTGCTCTTTTCATAATTTCCGCACAGCATGTTTATCATTGCAGAATCCAGGAGATAGAGCAGTTCCCTGTTTGAGCCATAACTTTTTTTATTGCTCTCAACATACTCTTCGGCAGCAGCGCAGTCATTGCTCACCATATGGGTTTCAAGTGCGTGGTAGTTTATCCCGATTGAACATCCGGATAACAAAATAAAAATAGTGAGCAATAGAAGGAGGTTTTTCATTTAAACTTTTTTAATCATAGCGGACTCTGTGTATATGATTCCCCCTCTTTGGCAAAGTCGGAGCGACCCTGTGCGGAGACCCGCTTCGGGAGGGGGGCAGGGGGAGTTACTTTATTGAAATTAAGGGAATGATTAATATAACCCTCTCAATCCCTGCCTACCGGACAGGCAGGCCCCTACCCTAAGGGGGAAGTTTCAAGTAAGCTTAAGGTTTAAAGTCTGCATGCTTTATGGTCTTCTTTATCTTTTTATCTCCGATCCAGACTTTTTTATGAGTTTCCATATCTATAAGTTCAAGGTTGACCTGGTAAAACATGACAGCTGTTTTCTTTTCTTTATCAAGAATCGTATTTATTGTGCCCTTGAGCATAAAGTCTGCACCTGTCTCCCTGCGGTCTTCCTTTATTGTATCCTCTGATGAATGATAAGCCTGGTCCATCCGCTCTTCTCTGATCTCACTTCTCTCGTCTCTGCTGGCTACAAACTCCACTTCACCTGAGTTGAGAAGCTCTCTTTCAAGGTCTTTGACAAATGTCTGCACAGCAATATGCTCATGGCTGAGATTTCTTACAGTTCCCACGATTACGACAGGCAGTTTTCCATTATGGGATTGCATGAAATTTCTGATCCAGGGACGATCAAGGGAATCCCTGACCATTTCTTCAGATACAAGCCTTGAGTCCGTATCATTCCAGCGGCCGCTAAGATCTATCACCTCTTCGATCTCAACCCGCTTGACTTCACGAGTACAGCCGGCAAAGAAAACCCCAACACAAATTAGAATTATTGAAATATGTTTGATCATGGTAAAACCTCCGTTTTCAGATAAGTTTTAAAGTAATAATTGTGCTTTATATCTTAATCGCGCTAAATAAAATATAACATAAAAAAGTAGTGTATGCAGAAGATCAGACAAGCAATGAGAAAAGAGCCATCATTTGCAGAAAGAATTAGAAACGTAACTATCAGGATAAATTAATAAAATCTCTATTCCCACTCAATAGTGGCCGGTGGTTTTCCTGAAATATCATAAGCTACCCGGGAGATCCCATCAACCTCGTTTATTATCCTGCGTGATACATGATCAAGAAAGTCATATGGCAGATGGGCCCATTGGGCTGTCATAAAATCAACGGTCTCTACCGCTCGCAGAGCAACAACATAATCATAACGCCTGTTATCACCGATCACACCAACAGACCGCACTGGTAAAAAAACTGTAAATGCCTGACTTGTCTTATCATACAGGTCCCATTGCCTCAGCTCAGTGATGAATATATCATCTGCAAGGCGCAGCAGGTCAGCAAATTCTTTTTTTACCTCACCAAGAATACGGACACCAAGTCCCGGACCGGGAAAAGGATGCCTGTAAACCATATCAGAGGGCAGGCCGAGTTCCACACCGATCTTGCGGACCTCATCCTTAAAAAGTTCGCGTAGAGGCTCAAGCAGCTCCAGGTTCATCTCCTCGGGCAGACCGCCCACATTATGATGAGACTTGATCACCTTGGCCTTACCTGTTTTTGCGCCGGCTGACTCGATGACATCAGGATAGATAGTCCCCTGTGCCAGCCAGCGGGCATTTTTCAGTTTCGACGCCTCTTCTTCAAAAACCTCGATAAAAGTATGCCCTATAATCTTTCTCTTTTTTTCAGGATCAGCTTCACTCGAAAGTGCTTTTAAAAAACGCTGTTCGGCATCGACACGAATCACCTTTATTCCCATATGCCTTGCAAATGTCTCCATCACCTGATCACCTTCATTAAGACGGAGCAGTCCGTTATCAACAAAAACACATGTCAACTGATCGCCAATCGCACGATGCAGCAGGGCAGCCACAACAGAGGAGTCCACTCCGCCTGAAAGACCGAGCAGGACTTCATCTTTCCCGACCTGTTCACTGACCTGCGTTATGCTCTCTTCAATAATGCTTGCAGGATTCCATAGAGAGCTGCATCCGCATATATCATGGACAAAGCGGCTTATTATCCTGTCTCCCTGGCGGGTATGTGTAACTTCAGGATGAAACTGGAGCCCATAGTAACTCCTGGATTCATCTGCCATCCCTGCCAGCGGGGCACTATCAGTCCCTGCGATTACAGAAAAACCATCAGGCAATGACGATACACGGTCACCATGGCTCATCCATACATCAAGCAGTCCATAACCCTCGGGAGATGCATGGTCCTCAATATTTTTCAACAACTTAGAATGTCCCCTGGCACGCACCTGGGCATAACCATATTCATGGTGGTCTGCAGATTCAACCTCTCCGCCAAGCTGTGAAGCCATGGCCTGCATCCCATAGCAGATCCCAAGCACAGGAACAGCAAGTTCAAAAACAGCATCAGGTATACGTGGTGTATCCCCGGCAGTTACAGTCTCCGGACCTCCGGATAGGATAATTCCCTTAGGAGAGAGCCTGCGAATTTCTTCTTCATCAATATCATAGGGAAGAAGCTCGCTGAATACCCCTGCCTCACGTACGCGACGGGCGATTAACTGGGTATACTGGGAACCAAAATCCAGAACAAGTATATTTTCTTTATGATCCATAAATTATTTCAGGAGTCCAGGATTCCAGGATTCGAGGGTTCTAGTAACAAAAAAGCTCCTTCGCTTGACCCCTTGACCCTTTTGTAAATCAATCCTGACTGTAATTAGGGGCTTCTTTTGTAACTGTCACGTCATGTACATGACTTTCTTTAAGCCCTGCCGGGGTGATTCTCACAAAGCGGGATTTCTTGCGCAGTTCTTCTATATTTTCACATCCGCAATATCCCATGCCTGATCTTATACCACCAAGAAGTTGATGGATGCTTGCAGAAACAGCACCTTTATAAGGAACCCTGCCTTCAACACCTTCAGGCACAAGTTTTTTGCTTTCCACTTTCTCCTGTGCATACCTGTCCTTGCTGCCTGCTTCCATTGCCCCAAGGGAACCCATCCCTCTATAAACTTTATAGGTCCTTCCCTGATAGAGCATAAGCTCGCCCGGACTTTCGTCAGTACCTGCAAACAGACCACCGATCATGACCGAGTTGGCGCCTGCGGCTATCGCCTTTGTAATATCTCCTGAGTACTGAATGCCTCCGTCAGCTATAATCGGAATGCCTGCAGCTTCACCAACTTCAGAGCATTCTTTAACTGCTGTAATCTGCGGTACTCCGGCGCCGGCAATAATTCTTGTTGTGCAAATAGACCCGGGCCCTACACCGACTTTGACAGCATTTACACCTGCTTTAATAAGGTCTCTTGTTGCTTCTGCAGTTGCAACATTACCTGCAATAAGTTCGAGGTCCGGAAGTTTTTTCTTAAGGGCCTTAATAGTATCAATAACCCTTTTTGAATGGCCATGAGCAGTATCAACAACAACTACATCCACCCCTGCCTTATAAAGGGCAGCTGCCCTTTTGACAGCTTCTGCTCCTACACCAAGGGCCGCGCCGACTCTAAGTCTTCCTAAATCGTCCTTGCATGCGTTGGGATACTTTTCCTTCTTCTCAATATCCTTGATCGTGATCAGGCCAATGAGATTATTTTTATTATCAACAATGGGAAGTTTTTCTATCTTGTGCTTATGAAGTATCTTTTTTGCTTCGTCCAGGGTAATACCTTCGCCTGCCGTAATCAGGTTTTTCTTTGTCATTACATCTGATGCTTTTTGCTTCAGATTGGTTTCGAACTTCAGGTCCCTGTTGGTCAGGATTCCGACAAGCTTTTTGTTTTTTGTAATCGGGACGCCTGAAATTCTGTATTTTGCCATGATGTCAAGAGCATTGGATATCTTTTCATCAGGTTTCATTGTGATAGGATCAACTATCATTCCGCTTTCAGATTTCTTTACCTTATCAACTTCGGTTACCTGGGATTTTACAGACATGGCCCTGTGAATAAAACCAATCCCGCCTTCTCTGGCTATTGCTATAGCAAGTTTGGCCTCGGTAACTGTGTCCATAGCCGCACTAACTATGGGTGAATTGATCCTTATGTTCCGGGTCAACTGGGTGCTGACATCAACATCTCCAGGCAGGATATCTGATTTTGCAGGTAATAAAAGTACATCATCAAATGTTAATCCGATTTTTACATTATCTTCCAGCATTTATAACTCCTTAATCGTGTATGTGTTTCAATAGCTGCCATTAGCAGCTAGTTTTATTTCAATGTAAGCCGTTTCTCTTAAACCTGCCCTCCACTGGCGGTACTTTGATTGAAAGGCCTCCTGAAAAAGCTTGTCTTTAATCCGGTCCCTGACTTTATCAAGTCCTTCATCACCTTTCCTGTCTTCAAGCCTGATAATATGAAGACCTGAAGGACTCCAGAAGGGTTTGCTCACTTCTCCTATCTTAAGTGCCAGAGCTGCATCTTCTACTTCTTTCAAAGTGCTTCCAAGTTTTAAGTATCCCAGGTCCCCTCCAAATTCTTTCTCAGGTCCTTCAGAAAATTCCCCTGCAAGTTCGGAGAAGTCCTTTCCGTCCTGAATATCCTGTGCTATGCCTTCTGCTCTAACAAGCAGTTCAGATCTTGCGGATGCATCTTTTGGATTGAGGAAAAAAATTTGTCTTATTCTAAGGCTCTCCTTCTCCGAGAAAATGTCTTTATTTTGATTATAATGCTCTTCTATTGCTTTGTCAGTAATTACTATCTTGCTGCGCACGGCAAAGTTTATGGTCTTTTGAAGAAGTATCTGGTCGCTAAGTCGGGTCCTGTATTCAGTCATGGTAAGCCCTTCAGCCTCCAGAGAGGCATTCAGGGACTCATCGGTTAAGTTATAATTGCTTTTGATCTCATCAATTGAACCATCTATTTCTGTTTCTGCAACATCAAGTCTCATTTGGCGGGCAGCCTGTAACTGAAGCCTGAGATTAATTAACTCTTCTAAAAAAGGGCCCTCCAGTTCTTTTATCTGTTTCTTTCTTTCCTCAGCCACGGATTTATCAAGCATTGCCTTTCCTTCAAACATGATGGCGCCCATGAGTTCGCTCCATGTGATGACCTCATCATTGACGGTTGCAACTACCCTGTCCAGTAAAACAGCACTCTTAGCATTTGACGGGGTTATAAATAAAACAGGCAAAATAATAATTATGAAAAATAAAGCCTTTTGAATCGCCCGGGAACTACCCGGAAACAAACTGTTTTTCGATATTATATACATGATAGAGGTCATTATTGGGTTATTTAAGTAGTGGCAATTATGACATGCTTCGGAAAGTTAATTCAAGCATGAGAAAAACATGAGGATTCAGATTAATTAACGGAAAGAGAATCAGGCACCAACGAGATTCTCAAGTTCCTGAAGCTGTTTAGTCTCTCCCATCACAACAAGTGTATCCCCCTGTCTAATTACACATGTTGAGGTCGGATTGAATTCCATATTTCCTGATGCTCTTTTTATTGCAACAATAATAACACCCATATCTCTTCTTATACCGTATTGATCAAGGCTGTGGTCTATAATATGTGAATCATCCTTTACCTTGACCTCTTCCATCTGCAACTCCAGATTTTCACTTCTTGTTGCAAATTCTATGAAATCAACAACAGCCGGTTTTATCAGTGTATGGGCGATTCTCAACCCTCCAATATAGTATGGTGATACAACACTGTCAGCGCCTGCCCTTATCAGCTTCTGCTCAGCCCCCTCTTCACTGGCACGGGCAACAATTCTGAGATCAGGATTCAATCCCCTTGCAGACAAAACTACATATAGATTGTTTGCATCAGATGCAAGCACCGAGATTAATCCCTTTGCTTTTTCGATACCTGCTTGCTCAAGTATGCTGTCCTGGGTTGCATCACCCTGCAGAGATAAAATATCTGCGTCAATCGAGGCCAGCAATTCAGAGCTCGCCTCGATTACAACAAAAGGGACCTTGCTTTGCATTAATTCTTTGCATTAATTCCTTGCATATAATGCTTCCCATCCTTCCAAATCCGCAAACGATATAATGATTTTTTAACTTCTCTATTTTCTTGTTCAATCTCTTCCTCCCTAATATTTCTCTTATTTCTCCTTCAAGGAGAACTTTTGCGCCGACACCCAATGCATAAAACATTGCGCCCACGCCTGACAGAATCAAAATTATTGAAAAAATTCTGCCGGCCCTGTCCATTTCATGTATTTCGTTGTACCCCACAGTAGTCAAGGTAATAATTGTCATGAATAGCGAATCTAAGAAATTCCAGCCTTCAATGACCATGTACCCGACCGTACCATATGTAACAACAGAAATTATTACTATAGTAGGAATGAGGAATTTCTTTCTTAAACTTGGCATATTTATAATTATCGGACTATTTCAGCTTTTTATTATGTTTATATTGATAAATTATACAATGTTTGTGATCTTATTATGATCGGTCTAAAAGTTCTGATAATTTTTTCTGCATGTTTTCCTGATGTGAGCCTTTCCAGTAAAACCTTCCACACTTTTCACAGTGTTTAAAATTATTAATGGTTTTATAAATATATTCTGGAACATTGGACTGTGCCTTTTCTTTCGCAATTTCTTCAAGTAATTCATTGCATATTAAACATCTGCCTGGAGATGGCAGAAAAATCTTATCTGTCCGGGGAAACAGTTTATATATTTGTACTACTTTTACTAACTGTTTGAAAGGATCATTATCTTGCAGCAGCAGATATTCCCTGATTCCTTTTACCTTTACCAGTCGCGTGTCCCTTGTAAGGATTATTCTGTACTGTTCTCTTGCAGTACGCAGGAGTTTGGAGTCTTCTATGTGAGGATAATAAAGGGTGTCATACCCGAGCAGTCTTAACCACTTTGCAAGACGGCCAAGCATGGAATCGGCAATGAATTTCATAAGAAAAAAAAGGGATAAAGGTCATTGAATGACCTCTATCCCGAATATTTTTATTTAAAATCTTAAACTCTTCTATTCTTCTTCAGTGTCTACCGTAACAAACGTCTCCTTGTATATGTCTGTTCCGGTACCGGCAGGGATGAGTCTTCCCATGATGATATTTTCCTTAAGACCTTTAAGATTATCCCGGGCGCCGTTAATGGCAGCCTCGGTCAGTACCCTTGTTGTTTCCTGGAAGGAAGCAGCAGAAATAAAGCTGTCTGTTGAAAGTGACGCCTTTGTAATGCCCAGGAGTATCGGCTTGGCCTGTGCAGGTTTGCCCTTTGCCTTGAGCGCCTTCTGGTTCGCAGCTTCAAATGCCTGCTTGTCTACCTGTTCTCCCACAAGAAACTCTGTGTCACCTGCCTCCTCGATCCTGACTTTCTTCATCATCTGCCTGGCAACAACTTCTATGTGTTTGTCATTAATTGCAACGCCCTGCAGTCTGTAAACTTTCTGGACCTCGTTCACAAGATATCTCTGCAGTTCATTAGGGCCAAGTATTTCCAGAATGTCGTGAGGATTAATGGAGCCGTCCATCATAGCCTCTCCTGCTCTGATCCAGTCACCTTCATGTACGCTTAAATGCTTTCCTTTAGGAATAAGGTACTCTCTGGTATCTGCCGCGCCTTTTACATTGACTACACGCTGACCTTTATGGAAACCCTTAAATTCAATGGTACCATCAATCTCACTGACAACGGCCTGCTCCTTGGGTTTTCTTGCTTCAAAAAGCTCGGCAACTCTTGGCAGACCTCCTGTGATATCTTTTGTTTTAGTGGTCTCTCTCGGTATTTTAGCGATTACATCACCTGGATGAACAATCGACCCCTTGTCAACAAGCACGTGACAACCAGATGGCAGCAGGTAACGGGCCAGGGCTCCGGTTGAAGGAAGCTTCAAAGTTGATTTGCCATGTTCATCTTTAATTGAAACCCTTGGTCTCATATCAGCAGGGTATTCAATAATAACCTTATGGGCAAGACCTGTTACCTCATCCACCTCTTCCTTCACGGATTTACCTTCCACGATGTCTCCGAGGGCGATCCTTCCGCCGACTTCAGTAATAATAGGAAATGAGTATGGGTCCCACTCAACAAGAAGCTCTCCGGCATCAACTTTCTTTTTATTTTTAATTTTCAGTTTAGCTCCGTATACGACAGAGTATTTCTCTCTTTCTCTTCCTTTATCATCAATGATTGCAATGCTTCCATTACGGTTCATTACAACCAGAGTGCCTTCTCTGTCCTTAACCGTAGCAAGATCAATGAACTTGACAGTTCCGCTGCTTTTGGACTCAAGTACGGTCTGTTCGACCAGCCTTGTAGCTGTTCCACCTATATGGAAGGTCCTCATGGTAAGCTGGGTTCCTGGCTCACCAATTGACTGTGCCGCCATGATTCCAACTGCCTCACCTAGCTCAACCCTGTCGCCTCTGCCAAGGTCCCTTCCATAGCACTGTTTGCATACACCTGAGGTAGACTCACAAGTAAGAACAGACCTGATTAATACTTTGTCAATACCGGCCGCAACAACTTTCTGGGCCAGTTCATCATCAATTTCCTGGCCATTGGAAACTATAGTTTCGTTTGTCACAGTATCAACAATATCTTCACCAGCAACTCTTCCGTAAATTCTTTCTTCAAGTGCCTCAATGATCTCACCACCCTCAAGCAGGTTGGTAATATGTATCCCGGCATGAGTCCCGCAATCTTCTTCCCTGATGATTACATCCTGGGTAACATCAACAAGCCTTCTTGTAAGATATCCTGAGTTGGCTGTTTTCAGGGCTGTATCTGCAAGTCCTTTTCTTGCACCATGAGTGGATATAAAATACTGCAGCGGGGTCAGGCCCTCCCTGAAGTTTGCTGTAATGGGAGTCTCGATAATCTCTCCAGATGGTTTTGCCATCAGGCCTCTCATTCCGGCAAGCTGCCTTAACTGGGCTGCAGATCCCCTTGCGCCGGAATCAGCCATCATATAAATATTATTGAAAGAACGTCTTTCTTCAAGTTCTTCCTTTGTCAATTTCTTGATATCTTCTACTTCCTCTGCACCAAGCTCTTTCATCATCTCATCAGCGATCTCTTCCGTAACTTCCGCCCATATATCTACGACCTTGTTATAACGTTCACCGTTTGTTATTAGACCCTCTGCATACTGTTTCGAAACATCAAGAACCTCGTGCTCGGCTTTGTTGATTAACTCTGCCTTTCTGCTCGGAATATGCATATCATCTATGCATATTGAATTCCCTGACATGGTAGCGCTTGCAAAACCCAGCTTTTCAATATCATCAAGAAAAACAACCGTTGCCCTTCTGCCAAGCCTCTTATAGCAGAACTCTATCAGTTTTGCCACTTCCTTTTTTGTCATTTCCTTGTTAATCATGGAAAATGAAAGACCTTCGGGTAAAATCTCACCCATTATGATCCGGCCCGGAGTGGTGTCAACAAGTTCTCCATTTATCCTCACTTTAATAGGCTCATGCTGGTCAAGTATTCCGGCATCATATGCGACCCTTACTTCATCAGGCCCTGAAAAAACCCTGCCGTCAGCTGTAACACCTTTTTTAAGCTTTGTAAGGTAATAAATACCAAGGACCATATCCTGCGTAGGAGTTGCAATAGGCTTTCCGCTTGCAGGGCTGAGGATGTTATTTACAGACATCATCAGCACACGGGCCTCTACCTGGGCTTCTATGGAAAGCGGGACATGGACAGCCATCTGGTCACCGTCAAAATCTGCATTAAAAGCTGTGCAGACAAGAGGATGAAGTCTAATGGCCTTACCCTCGACAAGAACAGGATCAAAGGCCTGCATGCCTAAACGATGGAGGGTAGGGGCCCTGTTTAAAAGAACAGGATGTTCCCTGATAACCTCGTCAAGACAGTCCCATATGATATCTTCACCTCTTTCAACTATTTTCTTTGCAGCCTTGATTGTGGTTACATATCCTTTTTCTTCAAGCTTGCTGAAGATGTATGGCTTGAAAAGCTCAAGGGCCATTGTTTTTGGAAGTCCGCACTGGTGCAGTTTTAATTCAGGTCCGACAACAACAACGGAACGTCCTGAGTAGTCAACACGTTTTCCAAGCAGGTTCTGTCTGAACCGGCCCTGCTTTCCCTTAATCATGTCACTAAGGGACTTAAGTGGTCTCTTGGTGGCGGCCTTCAATACCCTGCTCCTTCTTCCATTATCAAACAGGGCGTCAACCGATTCCTGGAGCATTCTTTTTTCGTTTCTGATAATTACGCTCGGGGCGTTTAGCTCCATAAGCCTTTTCAGTCTGTTGTTCCTGTTAATTACCCTTCTGTACAGGTCATTGAGGTCTGACGTTGCAAAACGTCCTCCTTCAAGAGGGACTAGCGGACGAAGGTCAGGGGGAAGAACAGGGATAACATCCATTATCATCCACTCAGGTTTGTTACCTGATTTTCTGAACGCCTCTACAACTCGTAGTCTTTTTGTAAGTTTCCTTTTGATTCCGATAGAGTTTGATGCCTGGATCTTGGCCCTCAGTTCCTTGGCTATTTCATCAAGGTCAAGGCCTCGTAGTAACTCTTTGACTGCTTCAGCTCCAACTCCTGCCTTAAACTTATCACCAAATTCCTGCACATTTTTTCTATACTCTTCATCGCTTAACAGCTCCTTGGGCTTTAATTTTGTCTCGCCCGGATCAACAACTATATAGCTCTCAAAGTATAGAACCTTTTCAAGCATGCGCATTGTCATATCCAGAAGGGTCCCGATCCTTGAGGGGATGCCCTTTAAGAACCATATATGGGCAACAGGTGTTGCCAGTTCAATATGGGCCAGTCTTTCACGACGGGACTTGGACTGGATAACTTCAACTCCGCATTTGTCACAGACAACTCCCCTGTGCTTCATCCTTTTATACTTGCCGCAAATACACTCCCAGTCTTTTACAGGGCCGAAAATCTTGGCACAGAAAAGACCATCTCTTTCAGGTCTGAATGTACGGTAGTTAATGGTCTCAGGTTTTTTGACTTCCCCATAGGACCAGGCCCTGATCTTTTCAGGAGAGGCCAGACGTATGGTTATTGCCGCAAATTCGGTTGGATTCTTTGGCTTCTCAAATATTGAGTAAATATCTTCCACTTAAATCCCCCTTGCTTTATTTGTAAAAAGTAACTTAAAAATTTTCATAATTTATTTATCTCCATAAACTGATTGTTCATCAGTGGTTAAACGCTCAACAGCCTCAGGCCTTTACTTTACCGGCAGATTTCCGCTTTGAACTGCTGTTTGCTCCCTTTGGAACCGGCTCTTCTTCTATAAGGTCAACATCAAGTCCAAGACTCTGCAACTCTTTTATCAGAACATGAAATGATTCAGGTACGCCGGGCTCAAGGTTTGCATCTCCCTTGACAATGGCCTCATATACCCTGGCCCTTCCGGCAACATCATCACTTTTTACTGTAAGAAATTCCTGCAGTGTATGAGCTGCTCCATATGCTTCGAGTGCCCATACTTCCATCTCTCCAAGTCTCTGACCTCCAAATTGTGCTTTACCGCCCAGAGGCTGTTGTGTAACCAGTGAGTATGGACCGATTGAACGTGCATGTATTTTGTCATCAACAAGATGGTGCAGCTTCAGAATATACATGCTCCCAACTGTTATCGGCTTTTGAAAGGGCAGGCCTGTTTTGCCGTCATAAAGAGTAATCTGTCCCCTTGGAGGCAGTCCTGCTTCCTTAAGCAAGGCTTTGATTTCATCTTCCCTGGCTCCTTCAAACACCGGCGTGGATACATAAATGTCCAGCTCTTTGGCTGCCCATCCCAAATGAATTTCAAGTATCTGCCCCACATTCATACGTGATGGCACGCCAAGGGGATTAAGAATTATATCAACAGGAGTTCCATCAGGAAGGTAAGGCATGTCCTCTTCAGGAACTACAATGGATATTACACCCTTGTTGCCATGTCTTCCTGCCATTTTGTCTCCCACCTGGATCTTTCTTTTCATCGCAACATATACTTTTACGACTTTCAAAACTCCAGGGGGAAGTTCATCTCCCTTTTTAAACTGGTCCAGTTTTTTGTTGTATTGGGCCTCAAGAATATTTACCTGTCCGGTAATTTCATCGTCTAAAGATTTAAGCTCATCTCTCTTCCTGGTATCAGCAAGTTTGACTTTGCGAAGAGATTTGCCAGGGACCTGTTCCAGAATTGGTTCTGTGATCTTTTTGCCCTTTTCACATAAAGTGTCTGTCAGACCGGAAACGTTCAGATCTTCTGCTACTTTTGCATCAAGGAGCAGTGTTCTCATCTTTGCGTAGCTACTTTCTTTCAGAATCCTTACTTCATCATCAAGGTTTCTTTGTAACTGTTCAATCTTGTCTTCTTCAATGCTCTTGGTCCTTTTGTCTTTGTTGGCGCCCTTTCTTGTAAATATTTTGACGTCCAGCACTGTTCCTTCAATCCCGGGTGGAACATAGAGGCAATTTTCTCTTACCTCTTCTGCTTTTTCACCGAATATGGCCCTGAGAAGTTTTTCTTCCGGCGTGAGCTGGGTTTCACTTTTTGGAGTGACCTTGCCCACCAGAATATCGCCCTGTTTAATTTGAGCTCCCGTTCTGATAACACCGCTTTCATCCAGTTCGCTCAGGGCCTCTTCTCCGATATTGGGGATGTCTCTTGTTATTTCTTCAGGTCCCAGCTTGGTTTCCCTGGCTTCTATGGAAAACTCTTCAATATGAATCGATGTGAACACATCATCCTTGACCATACGCTCGCTGATTATTATGGCGTCCTCAAAGTTGTATCCGTTCCAGGGCATAAATGCCACCATTACGTTTTTGCCCAGTGCAAGCTCACCCATGTCTGTGGCAGGCCCATCAGCAATTACCTGGTTCTTTTTTACCTTGTCACCGGCCCTGACAATGGGGGTCTGGTTAACACATGTGGCCTGGTTAGACCTGTAAAATTTAATGAGAGTGTATACGTCAACTCCACCGTCGTCACATCTGACAACGATCCTTCTGGCATCAACAGACTCGATTACTCCGGCTCTTTTTGCTGCAATGACAACGCCTGAGTCACGTGCAACGACTTCTTCAACTCCCGTTCCAACTCTGGGAGCATCGGTCCTGAGAAGCGGAACAGCCTGTCTCTGCATGTTTGATCCCATTAATGCCCTGTTAGCATCATCATTTTCCAGAAACGGGATCAGAGCAGCAGAAGCACTTACAATCTGCTTTGGTGAAACATCCATAAACTGGACTTCTTCGGGTGAGACAAGTTTAAAATCTCCTCCTACCCTGACTGAAACACTATCACCTTTAAGATTGCCCTTTTCATCTATAGGCGCAGTAGCCTGAGCTATGATATAGTTTTCACCATCAATAGCCGAGAGGTAATCAATCTTGTCCGTTACCGCTCCATTTTTTATTTTTCTGTAAGGTGACTCTATAAAGCCAAAATCATTAACCCTGGCGTAAGATGCCAGTGACGTTATCAGTCCGATATTCGGTCCTTCAGGTGTCTCTACAGGACAGATACGTCCATAATGAGTCGGGTGTACGTCCCTGACTTCAAAACCGGCCCTTTCCCTTGTCAGACCTCCTGGTCCAAGGGCGCTCAACCTTCTTTTGTGTGTAATCTCGGAAAGCGGATTTGTCTGGTCCATGAACTGGCTCAACTGGCTGGAACCGAAAAACTCTTTAATCACTGCAATAACAGGTTTGGCATTAATGATGTCATGAGGCATTGCTGTCTCAAGCTCGGTAAGGGTCATTTTTTCCTTTATTGCCCTCTCCATTCTTACCAGACCGATCCTGAACTGGTTCTCAAGAAGCTCACCCACAGCTCTTACTCTCCTGTTGCCGAGATGGTCAATATCATCTACTTCACCTTTGCCTGCTTTCAGATTAAAGAGGTAACGAAGAATTTCTATTATGTCCTTCTCTGTAAGAACCCTGTTATCCAATGGAACATCAAGGCCAAGGCGTTTATTAAGTTTTAGTCTGCCTACGACAGAAAGATCATATCTTTTAGGCTCAAAAAACAGTCCATCAAAAAGTTTCTGGGCGTCTTTTATTGAAGGCGGCTCGCCAGGCCTGAGTTTCTTGTAGATTTCCACCAGAGCTTCTTCAGTAGTGTTGACCTTGTCCAGCTTAAGGGTATCTCTCAATGACGAGAGGTAACGAATGCCGTCGATGAAAATTAACTGGAGAGAGGAAATCTTCATGGAGAATATATTCTCGGCTATTTCCTCGGTGATTTGCTCATTGCTCTCCAATAATACTTCACCTGTTTCAGGATCAATGATATCATTCAGGGTAACTCTGTCAACGAGCTCTTCCTTGGCAATAGATATTGCCTTGATGCCTGCGGCTTCCATCTTTTTTAACGAAGACTTGGTAATTCGACCGCCCTCTTTTACTAATACCTCTTTGGATTTGGGGTCTTCAATATTCTTGAAAGCTCTCAGTCCTGCAAGAACCGGTGTGACCTTGCGTGTGGCAATACCTTTTTTGATTTTTATTTCTTCTATAGGGTAATAGGTCGTCAGAATCTGCTCTTCTGAAAAGCCAAGGGCTTTAAGGATAATTGTTGCATGAAGCTTTTTCCTGCGGTCAATACGAACAAACAGTGTGTCTTTTGTATCGAACTCAAAGTCAAACCAGGATCCTCTGGCAGGAATTATCCTGGCAGAAAAGATTACCTTTCCGCCAGCCTGGGCTTTGCCTTTGTCATGGCTGAATAGAATCCCGGGAGAACGATGCAACTGACTTACCACAACTCTTTCAACTCCATTTATGACAAATGTGCCTGTATTGGTCATTAAAGGCAGTTCACCTATATAGACTTCCTGCTGCCTTGACTCTTTCAGTCTTTTTTCTCCTGATTCTCCCTTTTCCCAAAGATTAAGCTTGACCCTGATCTTTAAAGGAGATGCATAGTTAATGCCTTTTTCCAGGGACTCTCTTAAATCATATTTAGGAGTTCCAATTATATACTCCATAAATTCGATCGAAGCAGTTTCATTGTAATCGAGAATCGGAAATACACTATTAAACGCTCCCTGCAGGCCACTGTCTTCCCTTTTGTCAGGATCAGTTTTCTCCTGTAAAAAACGATCGAACGACCGCTTTTGAATCTCTATCAGATTGGGAATCGCCAGTATCTGGGGCGTCTTACCAAAGTTTCTTCTTACCCTTAAACCCTCTGCCATAATTCTCCTTTTGACAGAACCCAGAACCAGATTTCAGAAAACAGACTTATTGATTTAGTCTGTGCTCTTTGTTCTATGCTCTGTGATCTCCTAAAAAATTTATTTTAATTCTACGACTGCGCCCTGCTCCTCTAGTTTTGCCTTAATGGCATCTGCTTCATCTTTTGTAACATCTGTCTTAACAGCCTGTGGAGCGCCGTCTACGAGCTCTTTAGCTTCCTTCAGTCCAAGGCTTGTGAGTTCTCTTACAGCCTTGATTACCTGAATCTTTTTGTCACCGACTGCTGACAGTATGACGTCAAAGCTTGTCTTTTCCTCTGCTGCCTCTGCTTCTGCTGGAGCACCTGCTGCTGCTACAGCTACCGGAGCTGCTGCTGTTACATCATAACGCTCTTCAAATTCTTTTATAAATTCAGACATCTCAAGAATTGTCATCTTGTCGATGTATTCAAATACCTGATCTTTTGTTGCTGACATTTATTCCTCCTGTTTTTATTAATTTATCAATTTGATTTTTTGTCTTTTAAAGCTTCCATTGCATAGGCAAGCCTGGTCACTGTAGAGCTAAGAAGCCCTGCAAGTTTGGTCGTAGGCGCCTTCATTGCTCCAGCTAACATAGACAGCTGGACTTCCTTCGGGGGAAGCTTTGAAATACTCTTCAGTTCATCAAATGCAAATACTGTACCCTCTACAATACCGCCTTTGACTTCAAGCTTGTTATTGGTTTTGTTAAACTCCAGCACTTTCTTAACTACAAGCACCGGATCATCATATCCAATAGCAATCCCTATAGGTCCGGCAATAATGTCTTTCGCCTGCTCTACAGGTGTGCCTTCAGCAGCTATCCTGGCAAGGGTGTTTTTGACCACTCTGTACTCAAGTGCAGATTCGCGGAGACTGTTTCGCAGTTCTGTTATCTCTTCCACGTTGAGTCCCCGGTAATCAGTAAAGACGATACCTTTTGCATTTCCGAACTTTTCCTGAAGTTCCGAAATTAATTGAGCCTTCTCTGTCCTGTTCAGATTATCCACCTCCTTTTTTATCAGAGACTTCAGTAAAAACAAGCAGTAAGTAGTGGATTGGGGACACTTTTAATATGACCTTACTTTCCCTAAACTTCCCGTTTAATACCCAAGTCTATGCAGGCTGACCATTTGCGGTCCTTTTATGTAATTCCGTTAGCCCCTGTTGGTCAGGGTATAATAAAGGCTGGAAGGCCACGGACTTACACCTGCAGTCTCTGACTTAATATATATGTTCTCAAGTGGTAGCTCATTAAAACTACCAACTGAAAACATATCACAATATATATATCACAGTTTATTTAGAAGATAAACTGGATACTACTACCGGAACGCCTATCCCCATTGTCGATGAAATGGAGATTTTCTTAAGGTATTTACCTTTGCTTGATGACGGCTTGGCCTTTTCAAGTGATGAAATCACTGTTTTGGCATTATCAATGAGCTTATCATCGTCAAAGGACACCTTGCCAATGCAGACATGAATAACTCCGGCTTTTTCGGTCCTAAAGTCGGCCTTACCAGCAGTAATGTCCTGAACCGCCTTGCCTACATCAAAGGTAACTGTTCCTGATTTAGGGTTCGGCATCAACCCCCTTGGACCGAGAACCTTTCCAAGTTTTCCAACAAGACCCATAACATCCGGCGTGGCAACAACCTTGTCAAATTCAAGCCATCCGCCGGTTACCTTTTCAACTAAATCTTCTGCACCAACTATATCAGCGCCAGCATTTTCAGCTTCTGTAGCTTTTTCTCCCTTGGCAAAGACTATAACTCTTACCTTTTTCCCAAGACCATGGGGTAGAACAACGCTTCCCCTTACCATCTGTTCCGACTTTCTCGGGTCAATTCCGAGGTTAATAGCAAGATCTACAGTCTCATCAAATTTTGTGTGCTTCAGTTCTTTGATAAAACCTATAGCTTCCGTTATGTCATATTGTGTAGTCTTATCTATTTTTGCTTTGGCTTCATTATGTTTCTTACTCATTTTGCCTCCAGTTAATAAATCAAAATTACTTTTACTATTCCTGCACTGTCACGCCCATACTTCTGGCGGTTCCCTTAATCGTTTTAGCAGCTTGTTCTATGTCAAATGCATTAAGGTCGGGCATCTTAGTCTTTGCGATCTCTCTTACCTGGTCCATTGTAAGCTGCCCTACTTTATCTTTGTTTGGCGTACCCGATCCTTTTACAATACCGGCTGCTTTTTTTATAAGCTCTGAAGCGGGCGGCGTTTTAAGAATGAAAGAAAAGGACCTGTCTTTATATATTGTAAGAACAGCCGGGATAATTGTATCTCCCAAAGACTTTGTCTGGGCATTAAAGGCTTTGCAAAAATCCATTATGTTTATCCCATGCGGTCCAAGGGCCGGCCCTATCGGCGGTGCCGGGTTAGCCTTGCCTGCCGGTATCTGCAGCTTTACCAATGCCATTACTTCTTTAGCCATCTAAACCTCCAATGTTATCATTTCCGCAGATCACACTGATTAAACAGATTATAAAAACATTATTTCTGTCATCTGCGAAATCTGTGGATAATTTATGTTTTCTCAACCTGCAGATAATTCAGTTCTACAGGGGTCTGTCTTCCAAATATTGTTACCATTACACGAAGCTTGCTGTGATCTTCATCAATTTCATCAACAAACCCGTTAAAATTGGCAAAAGCACCATCTATTATTCTTACACCGTCACCCCTGTCAAAATGTGCCTTGACCTGGGTTGCAGGACCCTCTTCAATTTGTTTAACTATTATATCTATTTCTTCCTGCGGCACGGGAGTGGGGCGTTCACCTCCTACAAACCCTGTAACTCTGGGGGTGCTGCTGACAACATGCCAGGTCTCATCATTCAATTCCATTTCTACAAGAATATACCCGGGATAAAATTTCTTGGTAGATTCCTTTTTCTTACCTGCTTTAAGCTCAAACACTTTTTCTGTGGGAATCAGAATTTGACTAATCTTGTCACTCAGACCTCTTCTACTGGCGTTATCTTCTATTATTGTTTTTACCTTCTCCTCAAATCCGGAGTAAGTGTGTACGACATACCATTGATTTGACATTGATTCTCCTACTGAACTAACATTCCGATTAGTTTTGATAGCAACATGTCTATTAAACCTAGAAACACTGCTATTATAATTACAAGTACTATCACAACTTTTGTTGAGCCTATTACTTCATCCCTTCCGGGAAATGTAACTTTCTTAAGCTCAATTTTTACTTCTTTGAAAAACTGCTTTATTTTTCCAAACACGTTATATTCCTTTACAATTTAATAATTGCAAATATGGCAGGCCAGGAGGGATTCGAACCCCCAACCCTCGGATTTGGAGTCCGATGCTCTACCAATTAGAGCTACTGGCCTTATGCCTTTGTCTCTTTATGCTCAACATGTTTCCGACAATTCCTGCAATATTTCTTCAATGCAAGCTTTTCCGGAGTGTTCCTCTTGTTCTTGGTAGTTGAATAGTTTTTATTTTTACAGCTTGTACACTGTAAAAGTACTATATCCTGCATTTATTCCGTCCTCCGTTTTGCGTCGCCCAGCGTTTAATATACGTTGATTGACGTTATTATTCTAGTATTTCTGTAACAACTCCGGCTCCTACTGTCCGGCCTCCCTCTCTTACTGCAAACCTCAATCCCTCTTCCATTGCTATCGGTGCTATCAACTCAACAGAGATCGTTACATTATCTCCAGGCATTACCATCTCCACTCCTTCCGGTAACTGCGCTACTCCTGTTACATCTGTTGTCCTGAAGTAAAACTGCGGCCTATATCCTTTAAAAAACGGAGTGTGCCTTCCACCCTCTTCTTTTGTCAGTACATATATCTCACCCTTGAACTTCGTGTGCGGTGTGATCGAGCCGGGTTTGGCCAGCACCATTCCCCTCTCTACCTCATCTTTGCCCGTTCCCCTCAACAACACTCCTACATTGTCTCCGGCCCTTCCTTCATCCAATAGCTTCCGGAACATCTCCACTCCTGTTGCCACTGACTTCTGGGTATCTCTTATTCCTACTATCTCTACTTCCTCACCTACCTTGACGATTCCCCTGTCTATTCTTCCGGTTACTACTGTTCCCCTTCCAGAGATGCTGAATACATCCTCAACAGGCATCAGGAATGGCTTGTCTATGTCCCTCTCTGGTGTCGGGATATATTCATCGATAGCTTTCATCAGCTCATCTATACACTTGTACTCTTCCCCAGAGGTATCGTCTCCACCTTCAAGGGCCTTTAAGGCTGATCCCATTATGATAGGGATATCATCTCCAGGAAAATCATACTTGGAAAGCAGCTCCCTTACTTCCATCTCTACCAGCTCCAGAAGTTCAGGGTCATCCACCATGTCTGTCTTATTCATAAATACTACTATATAGGGCACTCCTACCTGTCTTGCCAGCAGTATGTGCTCCCTTGTCTGGGGCATTGGGCCGTCTGCTGCTGATACTACCAGCACTGCTCCGTCCATCTGCGCTGCTCCCGTTATCATGTTCTTTACATAGTCGGCATGGCCAGGACAGTCCACATGCGCGTAGTGCCTTGCGTCTGTCTCATATTCTACATGGGCTGTTGCTATGGTTATTCCTCTTGCCTTTTCCTCAGGTGCATTGTCGATTGAGTCAAATGCCCTGAAATCTGCTTTACCCCTTAATCCAAGGCACTTTGTGATCGCTGCTGTCAGCGTGGTCTTTCCATGATCCACATGCCCGATTGTTCCTATGTTTACGTGTGGCTTTACTCTCTCAAATTTTGCTTTAGCCATTATTGCCTCCTTGTAATTCGTTGCATACTCTTAGGGAGCTGAATTTATAATTATTTATGACCTGTAGCATATACATATACCAAATAAAATATCCATGGAGCCCATGACCGGGATTGAACCGGTGACCTCATCCTTACCAAGGATGTACTCTACCTACTGAGCTACATGGGCACCTTATAAGACCGTTCAAACCGTTTAAACCGTTCAAGCGGCTCAACTGTTTTTATGGAGCGGGAGACGGGTATCGAACCCGCGACCCTCAGCTTGGAAGGCTGACGCTCTACCACTGAGCTACTCCCGCAATATATTTCATCCGCAGATTACACAGATTTAAAAAAACTATCAATACTAATTTATTTATCATTAAACAAATCCTAATCATCTGCGTAATCTGTGGATTACGATTTCTGGTGGAGAGGGGAGGATTCGAACCTCCGTAGGCGGAGCCAACGGGTTTACAGCCCGTCCCCTTTGGCCACTCGGGTACCTCTCCTAAATACTAAAGTAGTTAAGTAGTTAGTAGCTGCGGGGTGAGAATTTAATATTCTTTTACCTTTCTCCTGACCACTATCTCCTGACTACTATTTTTTTTCTGGAGCCGATGAAGGGACTTGAACCCCCGACATGCTGATTACAAATCAGCTGCTCTACCAACTGAGCTACATCGGCAATTAAAGCGCAAAAATACACTTAACGGGTAGCTCTTTTTTAAGCTCCGCTAAAGCGTTAAGCACCTATTTAATTCAAGAACTTAAAGTCGAACCGATATAATATAATAAACTCCAGATTCGGTCAACCCGTAATCATAACAAATATCAAGATTTTATTACAAGCAGCCATGTTTTTAGAGCATTACATGGCCAATTGCAAAAAAAACGACAACATTTAATTTTTATTTACACTTCTTTGCGAGTGAGCCCTCCGGATAACATTATTGTTTGTTTTTTTCATATACTGGGAGATTACCTTAAGTATTTAAATTGTCAAAATTATTATTGATACAAAAACAATCTCGATATGAATATATCATTCTAACATTTGCTTAATATTATTTAGATTGGCGCCTTAGGGTCTTTACTATCAACAAGATGGCAGCGGACCATATGTCCATTTGAAAATTCCTTTGGCTCAGGCCATACATCTGTGCAGATCTCTTCTGCTACAGGGCACCTTGTATGAAAGCGGCATCCTGATGGAGGATTTATGGGAGACGGCACATCACCTCTTAATATAATCGGTTTTTTTCTCTGCCCTGGATCAGGGGCAAGGTTGGCTGATAACAGGGCAATTGTATAGGGATGAAGCGGATTTGAATAGAATTCTTTGACATCGGCTAACTCTGCAATCTCTCCAAGATACATTATGGCAATCCTGTCTGAGACATGTTCGACTACTGAAAGGTCATGAGTTATGAAAAGATATGAAAGGTTAAAGTCCTTTTTCAGCTCGGAAAGCAAATTCAATATCTGAGCTTGTATGGATACATCAAGGGCGGATACAGGTTCATCACAGATTATAAGCTTTGGATTCAGCGACAGGGCCCGTGCAATTGCTATCCTCTGCCGCTGTCCTCCAGAGAATTCATGAGGATAACGGTTATAGTGGATTGCTGACAGTCCGACCTTCTCAAGAAGGCCTTCAACTATCTCTTTCTTTTGTTTCCCCTTTGCAATCTTATGCGCGCCTATCCCTTCAGCGATTATACTGCCAACTGAAAGTCGGGGATTTAAAGATGAATAGGGGTCCTGGAAAATGATCTGCATGTTCTTCCGCAATTGACGGAGATTTGCCCCACGTAATTTAAAGATATCACTCCCTTCAAATAATACATGGCCATCTGTCGGCTCAGTAAGACGGAGTATGACCCTGCTGGCAGTTGTTTTACCACATCCCGACTCTCCTACAAGGCCAAGCGTTTCTCCCTGTTTAATATTGAAGGAAATATTGTCGACTGCCTTTACATGGTTGACTACTTTGGAGAAAAGCCCCTTGGTTATAGGGAAATATTTTTTAAGTTCCCTTACCTCAAGTATATTATGATTATTGCCGGCCATTATCAGGTGGTAACTCCCGTTGTTTTTTCTCTCCATACAGTTTTATCAATGCTGTCGCTGAAGTGACATGCAGCATTATGTCCTGATGTGACCTCTTTTAATAAAGGCTCATTGGTATGGCAAATTGCCTGAGCAAATGCACATCGGGGCCAGAACTTGCACCCATCAGGAAAAGCAAGGGGATTGGGAACATTGCCCGGGATAACATAGAGAGCTTTTTTCTTTTTACCCAGCACAGGTATTGAGGTAAACAGTCCCAGCGTATAAGGATGGCGTGGATTATTATATATCTCATTCACAGACCCGTACTCAACGATTTTAGACGCATACATTATTGCCACATGAGAGGCCATGTTAGCCACAACGCCCAGATCATGGGTCACCATCAGTATGGACATGCCGAACTCATCTTGCAGAGATTTCATCAGATCCAGGATCTGGGCCTGGATGGTGACATCAAGTGCAGTAGTTGGTTCGTCAGCAATCAAAAGGTCGGGATTGCATGAAAGAGCCATTGCTATCATTACCCTCTGTTTCATACCCCCTGACATCTGGTGAGGATAATCATTTGCACGGATATCAGGCGATGGGATACCAACCTTGTTAAGAATATCTATTACCAGCTCCCATGCTTCGCTTTTGGTCTTTTTCTGATGAAGCATGATTGCCTCCTGGATCTGGTCACCTACAGTAAATACAGGATTGAGGGATGTCATCGGCTCCTGAAAAATCATACTGATGTCATTGCCCCGTATGCCTTCCATTTCAGATTCAGTCAGTTCAAGCAGGTTTCTCCCCTTATAAAAGATCTCACCACCTGCGATCCTTCCCGGTGGAGACTCGATGAGTCTTTGGATGGAAAGGCATGTGACGCTTTTGCCGCAGCCTGACTCACCGACAAGTCCGAGTGTGGTGCCTTTCTTTATCTCAAGGTCAACGCCGTCAACAGACTTTACTAGTCCGTCGTCAGTTTCAAAGTAGACCTTGAGGCCATTTATCTTTAATATTGTTTCACTCATAATTATCTTTTTCTCAGCTTCGGATTCATCGCATCCCTGAGCCCCTCGCCAAAGAGGTTGAATGAGAGTACTATCACCAAGATCGATATTCCCGGTATAAATGTAAGCCACGGCGCGTCAAATATGAACCTCTTTCCGTCTGAAAGTATGTTGCCCCATGTTGCGTGCGGAGGCGGTACGCCAAAGCCTAGAAAGCTGAGACCGGCCTCTGTAAGAATTGCCATGGCTATGCCTATGGTTGCTGAGACAAGCACAGGCGCAATGGCATTAGGTATCATATGCCTGAAAATTATGCTCATGTCACGTATTCCCATGGCCTTTGCCGCTAATACAAAATCCTGCTCACGAAGCGTCAGAAATTCAGCTCTCACAAACCTTGTCGTGCCCATCCAGCTTGTAAGGCCTATGACAATCATTATGTTATAGATGCTTGCCGGCAATATCGCCACGACCGTCAGTATCAGAAAGAAGCTCGGGAAGCAGAGCATTATATCCACAAGTCTCATGACCAATGTGTCTACAGAGATAGTTTCAAAGAAAAGCATATCAACTATCTTTGGCAAAGCGCCTTCCCTAGCAGAAATAAAATGATATGTTAGCGAAAGAAGGATAAATATAAGAGCGAACAGGAAGACGTTAATGGCCAAGTCCCTCTGCCCGGATGCAAGAAAAACAAGCGAAGTAGATAATGCGATAATAGCTATCAATCCTGTTGATTTTATCTTTAAGCTGCCGTAATATCCAGCAAGCCCCCCAAGTATGATGCCTATTAATACTGAAATGCCGACCGCAACAAATCCGACTGTCAGTGATACCCATGCTCCCTGCATCATCCTTGCAAATATGTCACGCCCGAGGTCATCAGTGCCAAGCAGATATCTGCCTAATGCAGGTCTGTCTTCAGGCTTTATCATCTCTGCATCAACAGGTGAAAAAGGTTTTAATAATTTTTCAGAGAGACGCACCTTGGCAGGATCCAGTAGAGGGTTGTCTCCGGTAGTCATAAAAAGGCCGGACAGGGCAACTATGAAGAAGAGAATAAAGATGGACAGTCCCCACAGCGCAAGCTTATTCTTCCTAAAGGTTCTCCATGCCTCGGTGAAACGGGAGACTTCTTTTCCCATTCCGAGGTGGAGCTCTTTTGTGTCATGTGAGTTATTTGGCATATGTTGTTTTTCCGTAGGGGCGTTGCATGCAACGCCCTTACAATCGTATTCTTGGATCTACTACCATGTATAAAAGGTCTGAAATAAAGGTGCCTATCAGCACCAGTACGGCAGCAATAAAATTTATCGTCAGTATAATCGGGTAGTCCCTTGCAAGGATAGCTTCGTAACCCATCCTTCCCATTCCGGGCCAGGCAAAGATTGATTCAATGATGACCGATCCGCCAATCAGTCCGGGAAGTATCAAACCGAACATAGTGACAAAAGGAAGCAGGGCATTTCTGAAACCGTGTTTGTAATAGACCACGTCCCCTGAAAGTCCCTTGGCCTTTGCTGTGCGAATATAATCCTGGTGGATCACCTCAAGCATCTGCGCCCTGACGTATCTGGAGAGCAGTGCTATCCCGCCGAGGGCTCCTAAAATGGATGGAAGTACAAGGTGCCATATCCTGTCCATCACCTGGTTTAACTTGCCTGCTCCTGCCATACCAAATGTCTGCATTCCGATCACAGACACGTTAAAAGTCTCCACAACAAAGATAATCAGTATATATGCAAAGAAGAAACTCGGTATAGAGATTAGCAGATAGGAGAGAAAGGTCGTGGACCTGTCAAAGACAGAGCCCCTGCGTACAGCCGCACTTATCCCGACAGGAAAAGAGAGGCACCATGTGATTATGGTTCCTACGATAAAGAGCCAGAGGCTGTTCATAAACCTTTCAAGTATCTTGCCCAGTACCGGCTGGTTGTCCTTCCATGACTTTAACTGCCCTGTAAAGAGGTTCTTATAATAGAGATAGTACTGCACATGAAGGGGTTCATCAAGGTTAAACTCCTGTCTGAATCGCTCAAGGTCCTCCACTGTGAACTTCGGGTTCATTGGGTCTATCTGGCTCGGCTCGCCAGGCGCAAGGTATACGACAAGGAACGAGATTATCGAGATGAAGAATAATGTTACCAATTTCTGAAAGAAGCTTCTTACTGTGAATGAAAACATAAAATTGCTCCGTTAAAATATTGTGTTACTCAAAATCTGTGATTCCGGACAAGCCGGAATGACAACAACCTTCCATTATTTACTCCGTATCAAATACCGGGCTTTCAGCCAGTTTAATCCATTTATTAAAATAGAAACTGTAGTTGCCTGTTCTTGTCGGGGTTATCTTCTTTACGACCTCTTCCCCTGTTGGTAAAGTCTCTCTTGTCACTATCTTTTTATCAAGCACAGCGGTCCACTTTCCTACATAAAGGAAAGTATATGGCTGCTCCTCAGCGATTATCCTGTGAAGCTTGTGGCTATATTCTACCTGTTTGTCATAATCGTACTCCTGCCGTATCTTGACTATAAGCTTGTCAGCCTCTTCATCTCTAAACCCAACAAAGTTGAGCTGCTGGGGATTTGTCTGGCTGGAATGCCATATCTGATAGAGGTCCGGGTCGATGCCCATTGACCATCCAAGTATGAGCGCATCAAAATTGCCGGTATTTACATGCTTGCCGAGAAAGACGGACCACTCTACAATATCTGTCTTAACATCTATGCCGATCTTCTTCCATGCATCCTGTGCTATTGTGAGGATACTCTTTCTCAGGTCATTGCCGCCATTGGTGATTAACGTAAATTCAAACCGCCTGCCGTCCTTCTCAAGCCAGCCATCGCTGTTCTTTTTCCAACCCGCTTCATTCAATAGCTTTAATGCTTCTTCAGGGTCATATGGCAGGGGCTGTATGCTCTGATCATAGTAATCGGTCTGTTTTACAAAAGGCCCGGTGATCCTCTCCGCCTGGTCATACATCACATAGCGGATAATCTTATCAGCATCAACCGCCATTCCCAGTGCCTGCCTCACACGCTTGTCCTTAAATAGTTCGCGCCGCATGTTATAGCCGATATAGGTGTACCCGAAAGAGAGTCCTGAGAAATTCTGATATGCAGGGTCGTTCTTAAGGCGTTCTACCTGATGGGGCTGTACATTATAATTATCTATGGCGCCTCCATAAAACTCAAACTCCTGAGTAAGAGGGTCAGGTACAATACGGAAAGTGTAGCTCTTATAATTAGGGGCGCCCTCCCAGTATTCCTCATTTCTATCAAGCACGATATACTGGTCAGACTTCCACTCCCTGAAAACAAACGGGCCGGTGCCTACAGGGTGCCGGTTGAAATCACTGTCCCTCATTGTGAAATTTTCAGGGTCTTCACCCTTTGCCTCAGCCTCTGCCTTCAATTTTTCGGCATTTAAGATGTGTTCAGGGAGCATGCCCATCGACCAGGTTCCGAATGCAGGCTGATACAGTCTCTTGTAGGTTATCTTAAATATATATTGGCCCAGTACTTCCAGTTTTTTCACAGGTTCATAATCAGAGATGCGGGGCGACAGGTTCCTGCTATCCATGATCGAGTTGAATGTAAACTCTACATCCCCTGTATCAAACTCATGTCCGTCATGAAACTTAACCCCTTTTCTAAGATTAAAAATAATGACCGGATTATGTTCAACAGCTGCCAGAACCTGAGGCGAGATAGTTGATAATTTATCCTTATGTTCATTAGATGCTATATCAATATAATCAGATGCAGGAAAGGAATTAAAATATTCTTTGCCAAGCACAGCAGTTAAGTTATCAAAAAATTCCTGGTCCACTTTTTTCAAAGTAACCTTAAAACGGTAGGGAGCTTTGAATTTTACTTTTATATTTAAAGGGTCAGGGAAGCCGTCCTTGTTTGTATCAGGTCCGGGTATCTGAACTATAGTTTCTCCCTTTGTCGGAGGAATGACTTCTATACTCTGAATATTGTTTAATGTTTTTTGCAAAGAGATTGAATTGCTTTTGTAAGTAAGAAGCTTCTGCTTAATAAGTTCAGGATCAGTGATGCTCTTGCCATTGATCTTTTCTTTTGGATTGAGATAAAAGTAGGCCTCTTCATATATCTCCCAGCTTTCAGCAAGCCGCCCTCGGAACCTGAGGTCCTCGTCCCTGTCGATCAGTCCGTCAAACACCTGGTCCACTATTGAACTGCTGGCGCTGTCGGCATTCAGTATGGGGTTCAGTACTTTGGCATCCCCTATTGAGGCTGTAATATATTCCTCAAGTCTTTGCGGGTTTCCCTTTGACTGCTCATCATAGGTAGGTACCCAGAAAAAAGACTGAAGCAAAATAAAAAAGATAAGTATGGGGAGCAGTATGAGAACTCGTTTTATCAGCATTTTGTCAGTCTATTTTATAAAGCAGTCTGCCTAATAAGGTCAAGTGCGTTTGATAATTTTATGAAACTATTCAATGGAACGTATGTGATGAATAACAATAGAAAAGAGAATAACGAATAGCGAATGCCGAATTACGAAGTAACAAACTCGTCATTCGTCATTCCTTGATCGTCAATCGCTAATCTCAGTTATGACAGATATAACCATCTATTACTACCCGTTACTGAATGGTTACAATTTTATTAGTACGTTGCTTCAAAGGAAAGGAGATGCCAAGAGGCCAGCGACTTAGATTATCGGCATGTCGCATGTTAGTGATTTCGTCAAACAACTGACAAAAAATGTCACTCAAGACAGATTCTTTCTTGTCAATTTATGTTAATTGAGCACACCCAACCACATAACCTATTGATTTAATTGATATATATTTAGCTTAAATTGCTGGCATAAAAGATGCTTACATAAAGTGTAAATGACGATGACAACGAGACATATCAAAATAAAGGAGGTTAAGGAATTTATACAGGCAGGTTAATGAGTGACTTGCCAGCAAACTTAAACAGGTCATAAGACCAAATACACTTTAAAGGAGGATGTAATGTACAAAGCAGTCAATAATCTTAAGGAGCAAAAAGGTTTTACCCTTATCGAATTGCTGATAGTTGTTGCAATTATCGGTATTCTTGCAGCAATCGCCATTCCTGGATATATCGGTATGCAGGAGAGAGGAAAAAGAGGCGCAGTATTAAGGTCAAGCGGAGCCTCGGATTCTGAATTGCAGGGATGGATGAACTCAGTTAAAAAGGGAGGGGCCACCCATCCGATGCGTCTTCTCACTGAAGTTGACATGAACGGTGATGGAACTGTTGGAGCTGGTGAAACTAACGAAGCACTCGCAACAGCCGGCATGGTAACTCAGTATGTAGCCGCACAAACAGCCATAGGCCTGGTCTCCCCCTGGAATTCAGCAAATCCTTTATGGGTAGTAGGCGCAGAAGCAGTTGATCAGGCAGCCTGCAATGGACAAGCTGCAGGCAATATAGGACAGATAACTCTCTGTTTTAATGGCGGTGAAACAACCGGGATAAATGCTCTATATGTTGCAGCAACTGATAATGATGCTGTTGTTATCTATCAAAAAACCTTATCAGCTGATTAATCCTCACGTAGTGTACAAAAGGGGAGCATATGCTCCCCTTTTTTTAATATTATTATGAAGAATATTAGACAAAAAAACGGCTTTACATTAATCGAACTTCTTGAGGTTATAATTATGAAAAGCAATAAAGGATTTACATTAATTGAATTGATTATCACAATAGCCATAATCAGCATATTGTCAATGATCGCAATACCTGCTTATGTTGGACAGCAGACAAATGCCACCAGATCAGAGGCATATCAGAATCTTTCAGCTCTTAGATTACTGGAGGAACAGTTCTTTTCAGACAACGCCGACTATACTGCAGCTGCAGCTGATACAGCTGCCATTCAGGGTATGCTCCCCGGTTTCCAGCCAGGGCTGAATCTAAACTTTTCTTATCAGATTGTTCATGACCAGAATATCACAGCGGCAGCTCCACTTGCTTACGGAGCGAGTGCCCCCTGCTTTACTGCTATCGCAACCGGCGTAGTAGGGTCCAGGGTTGAAGGGGATACATTTGCTATCGACTGCAACTATAACAAGAACTTTTAGGCTACTTAGAAAAGCTCTATCTGCTCTACTTTATCATGGCTGGTAAATACGGGATAATTGTTATCAAAGCATGCGAAGCAATAATTTTCAGGATTGGAGACCATCTTTAATAATCCTTCAATGGTCAAATATTGAAGCGTATCAGCAGTGATATATTTTTTTATCTCCTCAATGCTGTGTGTATATGCAATGAGTTCTTTTCTTGTGGGAGTATTAATTCCGTAAAAACAAGGCCCGATTGTAGGCGGTGAACTTATTCTCATATGGACTTCTTTTGCACCGCCCCCTTCTCTAATCATTTTGACTATCTTTTTACTTGTAGTCCCTCTTACGATAGAGTCATCCACAACAAGAACTCTTTTGCCTTCCAAAAGCTGACGAACAGGGTTTAATTTTATTTTTACTCCAAAGTGTCTGATATTCTGTCTTGGTTCAATAAAGGTTCGGCCTACGTAATGGTTTCTGATTAAACCAAAATCAAAGGGGATATTACTTTCCTGGGCATAACCAAGAGCCGCAGGAACGCCTGAGTCAGGAACAGGAATGACTACATCTGCATCAACCGGGTACTCCCTTGCAAGCTGACGTCCAAACTCCTTTCTCATTGCATCCACATTCAGGCTGCCATAGATATTACTGTCCGGTCTTGCAAAATATATGAACTCAAAAATGCAGCTGGCCTGTCTTGAGGAAGTGCAGGGCTTGATGGATTTAAGACCGTCCCTGTTTATAATAACCATTTCCCCAGGTTCAACATCCCTTACATAAGTTGCTCCTATAAGGTCAAAGGCACATGTCTCTGAAGCTACTACATATGCCCCGTCATGAGTACCAATGCTTAATGGTCGAAAACCATAAGGGTCTCTCATTGCTATCATTTCATTTTCTGTCATCAGCAAAATACTGAATGCTCCAGAGAGTTTCCTCATTGTATCGATCAGGCGCTCATATAGATTGCCGGCCCTGGAGCTGGCTATCATATGGACCACAACCTCACTGTCTGATGTAGACTGAAAGATAGCCCCATTTGATTCCAGTTCAGACCTTAACTCCTCCGCATTAACAAGGTTTCCATTATGAGCAATAGCAAGTGACCCAAGCGAATAATTAACCATTATTGGCTGGACATTTTTCAATGAGCTTGCTCCTGCCGTCGAATAGCGGTTATGTCCGATTGCCATATCGCCAGGAATGCGTTTAAGTCTCTTTTCAGAAAATATGTCTGTTACAAGCCCCATTGATTTCTCGATATAGAGCTGTCTTCCATCGGAAGAGCATATGCCGGCTCCTTCCTGTCCCCTATGCTGAAGGGCGTGGAGTCCAAGGTAGGTCAGGGTGGAAGCTTCGGGATGACCATAAATACCGCATACACCACATTCATCATGAAATTTGTCTGATGACAAAGATGCATAATTAAGGGGATTGATTCTGCTTTTACGAATAAGTCTCTTAATTGTACTCAATTACATACCTGCGGAAGTCTTGTTTCATGGCTGAATTAGTATAACATTTTTTATATATCAAATAAGAAGTCAACAGTGTA
>PVMK01128283.1_pt1 | contig 54666 bp, 54 predicted proteins | sample 1853481 | NCBI WGS metagenome assembly PVMK01 (sample SAMN08533507, study PRJNA380276) | Marine sediment metagenome, whole genome shotgun sequencing project.
GTTTTAGAAATAATTGGGAGCAATTTAGATACTCGTAGCGATCTATTTAAAGTTGTGCCGGATGATGCGTATGAGTTGATTTTTTTAGATGTTGTTGAAGAAGGGGAATGTTTTTATCGAATTCAATTAAAAAAAATAGGATAAAACAATGCCAGGAGAACCCATTACAATCAAAGGTAAAAAGAAAAACGGCTTTTTAGACAAGGTAATAGAACTTCTTCCAGAAGGCGGAAATCTCAATCTCTGTTTGACCTGTGGTGCCTGTTCTTCAGGATGTCCGGCCACCGGTCTGGCAGATATGGATCCTCGAAAGTTTCTAAGGATGGCAGCCCTGGGCATGGATGAAGAAATGCTAAGTACTCCCTGGGTATGGATGTGTACCATGTGTCAGCGGTGTGTTTATGTCTGTCCCATGCAAATTGACATTCCCCAGCTGGTCTATAATGTCAGAGCGGCCTGGCCCAGGGAGGATCGGCCCAAGGGTATCCTGGGTTCCTGTGACATGGCTTTGAGAAACGACAGTTGCAGTGCCATGGGAACACATTACCCGAATCACCACCAAACAGGCGGATGACCTGGGTTGTAAAATCTTTCTCAATACCGAGTGAGGTCATGTGACTTTTTCAGTCCGGGCCGGACTGAAAAAATTCAACATCGACCATAATTTTGAGGTTAAGAACATCTATGAATATTATGCCAAATGGATCCGGGAAGGAAAACTGAAGGTCAAGTTTACGGTTCAGGATCCGTGCCAGATCGTGCGAAAAAGTTATGGCGACCCAATCGCGGAAGATTTGAGGTTTATCGTCAAATCGGTGGTGGGTGAAGAGAATTTCATTGAAATGATTCCCAACAGATCTAACAATTATTGCTGCGGCGGCGGCGGCTTCCTGCAGTCAGGATTTACAGATGAACGTCGTGCGTACGGCAAGCTCAAAGCCGACCAGATTCTGGCCACAAAAGCCGATTATTGTATTGCGCCCTGTCACAACTGCCATGCCCAAATTCATGATTTGTCGGACCAGCTCGATCATGCATGGCAGACAGTTCATTTGTGGACGTTGATATGTCTTTCCCTGGGAATTCTCGGCCCAAACGAAAGAGAATACCTGGGAGATGATCTCAAAGACGTTCTGATCTTTCACCCGGAATCGGCGATGTAGCCATGGCAGGTTTCGATTTGATTGGGCGTCCCTCTTTTACCGTGGGATGTACCATTGCTCCCACAGCTGACCGTGATGCCTTTGACAAAGAACTGTCCCTTGCGAGAAAAAAGATCGATGAGGGAGCCCGGTTTGTAATTACCCCCCCTGTATATGATTTGAATCGCTTTGCACCGAATATGGATAAATTTAAAACATTGGGGGTGCCGATTATTCCCACGGTTTTTCTTATAAAATCCGTGGGAATCGCCAGATATATCTCAACTTACGAACCAGGGGCTCATATTTCAGAAGATTTAATCAAACGGATTCGAAAAGCGCCGGATACGGAAACGGAATGTCTCAAGATTGCCGGAGAGATCATTGAAGGGCTTAAAGAAATTTCCCAGGGCGTTCAGATCGTTACCCTCGGCTGGGAATACCGGCTCCCCGCGATACGTTGGACAAATCGGTCTTTTGTTCTTGCTTTGTAATTTTTTTTGATTTTAAATTGCGATGCTTTTACATTTTTCAAAGGAGAGTCATTCTGAAATGGCGGATAAAAATGTCCTGGTTATCGGTGGTGGAGCGGCAGGTCTTGCCGCGGCGGTTGAACTCGCCAATTTAGATATCCATGTTGAATTGGTTGAAAAATCTGACTTTCTGGGTGGGCATGCCATCGAATACACCTGTAAAGCCACTCGAAGCACCTGCGTAAAGTGCGGCGCATGCATGGTGGAAGAAAAACTCAAAGATACGATTTTACATCCGAAGATAAAAATATGGACAGGCAGCCGTGTGCAGAAGGTATCTAAAAACGGCCGATTCACGGCTAAAATACACTGCAAGCCGAAATATATAGACCCCCATAAATGTACAAACTGCCGAATATGTTTTGATAAATGTCCGATCGATGGCGCAATCCTTCATGGATCTTCAAAAAACAATATTCCTTTTTATGTCATTAACGAAGAAAAATGCCTTTATCTAAAAGACAAATCCTGTGGTACATGCCGGGATGAATGTCCTGAAAAAGCCATAAATCTGGATTCAAAAGCCACCGAATATATAAAAGAAGCAGATGCCGTCCTGGTTGTTGCCGGATTCCATCCCTTTAACCCCGAGGACAAACCATACGGATATAACCGTTTCCACAACGTCGTTACCAGTCTCGACCTGGAAAGGATGTTAAAGCAAGCTGGACGGGTAAAAAAGCCAAGCGACGATACCAGTCCGGAGCGAATCGCCTTTATTCAGTGTGTGGGCTCCAGGGATTCGAAACTGAACCATTTGTGGTGTTCAAAGGTGTGCTGTGGCTCGGCGATACGCATGGCAAGACGGATCAAAGAACGGCAGTCTGAAATCGACATCACAGTTTTCTATATTGACGTTCAGACGTTCGGAAAAGACTTCGAGCAATTCTATAAAGACGCCCGGGAAAGAATTGCGGATGATCCGTGCCATACCCGGGGATATCTATGAAGTTGAGGAACAGAAGTTGAAGATTAACTTTTTAGACAACACGACCCATGAAACCTTAGAGGAGCTTTTTGATCTGGTGGTACTTTCCATCGGGATTACGCCGGGTAAAGACAACAGGGAAATATCTGAATTACTGCATCTAAAACTCGCAGATTCCGGATTTATCGAATCCGGCGCTGAAGAAGCATCGGCGGCGAATAACGGCATTTTTACTGCCGGCTCTGCCCGGGGTGCCATGAGCATTCCCGAAACCATTGCCAGCGCCGGAAGCGCCGCCCGGCAAATTGTCAAATACTTCAGGCCGAACAACTCATGAAAAAATCATTATAAAAAAGTGCGTGTTCAGGGGGTGCGCTTCCCCGAGTAACGATATTGGCGGAGTGGCTTCGTTATTTCAATGACTTGGCGGTGGGGGAGACCGCGGCTCCCGAATGCTTTTTGCGGGAGAACGCGGAGGGGGCAGGAATGCCACCGCTGCTAAGTCATTGAAATAACCAGACACGTAGACACCGGAGTGAAGCGGGGGAGCGCACCCCCTGAACACATACATAAAAAAGGTGGCGTCTTTGAACAATAAAACATTAATTTTCGGAAACGGGCCGTGCGCCCACTATATTGCCGAAGATCTTCTAACCACAGGCGCAGATATTGTCATTGCAACCACAGATAAAACCTGTGATTTCTCTACATCGGTGGGTTCCGGGTCAATAGAAATTCTTGCCGACACACGACTGGTTTCATGCCGGGGCGCTGTCGGGGATTTCAGACTCTTGGCAGATCAGAACAATAAAGAGATTAAAAGAACGGTTGCCGGCATTATCATTGCTGAAGAAGATCAAAGAAAACCCAATTTTTCCTTGTACGGGTTGAAAGCGTCTTCCGACGTCATCACTCTCTCCAAAGCAAAAGAACTGCTCCTCAATGCATCTCATGAACAAAGCATTCTTTCAAGCGCAAAAAAGATGGTTTTCCTTACCGGGCTTGTTCAAGAGAGTCATCCGGTAATCGCGGAAGAAATCATGCGTTCCGCCCTGAGGCTCCAGTCAGACTTTAATCTGCAGACCTACATTCTGACAGCCAATCTTAAGGTTTGCTGCCGACGCCTTGAGGCCCTATACCGAGAAACGAGAAGCCGGCGCCGTCCATATCAAGTTCACAGACACCCGTCCTGAGATTTCATTCTGAAAGTGACGATAGCGTCCGAATCGAGTTTGTCGATGAAATAACCCTTGAAAAAATTCAGATTAACACCGGACATTACCGTTGTTGATGAAACGATTGTGCCGTCTGATTATGCTGCCGATCTTTCAAGAATACTTGGGGTCGACACCGACTCCGACGGATTCGTCCAGACAGACAATGTTCATCGGTTTACCGTATTTACGAACAGAAAAGGGATAATGACCGCCGGCCCTTCAAGGAGCATCCAGACTCGCAGCGACCAGATAACGGACGCTGAAAATGCTGCACTGGCCTCAGCGAGACTCATTACCGACCTTCAGATTGTACCCCAAGACCGGGCGGAAATAGACAAAGGTCGATGTATACGGTGCTTGACCTGCTTTCGCCTCTGTCCGTACCGTGCGATCACGCTGGATACACGGGTGTCGTTGTAGAGCCGGATGCCTGTGCAAAGATGCGGCATATGTGCCGCCCAGTGCCCGAGGGGCGCGATTCATATAAAAGATCTTGAACCAAAGTCCATTTCAAAACAGATGGCAACAGGGTATGGCCTGGAAGAAGAAGATTTCTTTACGCCATTTTTGGCGGCCTTCTGCTGCAGCCGTTCGGCGGTCCGGGCCCGGGAACTTGCGCAATGCATGGGCCATAGCCCTGCCGTCAGGATTAAAGGTCATTGAAGTGCCCTGTTCGGGAAGTATATCCTTTGACCATCTCTTTGCAGCATTTAAAAACAATGCCGATGGTGTTCTGGTCCTGACATGCCATGAGGGGAACTGTCATTCAGAACGCGGAAATAGTTATGCCCGGCAAACGGTCGATGAGATAACAGATCGGTTTTCAAAAATCGGGTTTGAAAAGGAACGTATCCTCATGCAAACCCTTGCGTCCAATATGGGGAACTGAATTTGCGGAGATTGTAACACACTTTGAAGAAAAATATCCTAAAGCTCGGTCCCAGCAGGCTGAAGTAGAATTAATAGAGGAAATAAGAATGAGAAAAGACGATATAGGACCGGTTGTTGATACAACAACAAATGAGGTACTTATATGATATCATCATCTGATATTATCGATTTGGATCAAGTCGACCACGCCAGGTGCAGGTCCTGGCCGTTTTTACAGGATTATTGTGTTACCTGTGCCCTCTGTTCCGGATCATGCCCCGCTTCCGGAATAGACAGGTTCGATCCGCGCATGCTCGTTCGAATGATCTCATTGGGGCTTGTGGAAGAACTGGTTGAATCCAGGTGGCCCTGGATCTGCACCCTGTGCGGCAAATGCGAAAATATCTGCCCCATGGAGATAGACATCGCTGATCTGGTCAGAAAAATCCGATCCTTAAGAGACCGTGAAAAGATTCCGGGCATCCTTCATAAAGGCCTTGCCGCAGCAATAGAGACCGGCAACAATCTTCGCCTGCCCAGGGAAGACTTTATTTTTATCATTGAGGATGTTGCCGAAGAGGTTGCAGAGGAACCGGGGTTTGAAGGATTCAAAGCACCCATCGACAAAAAAGGAGCGAATCTTTTAACCACCATTCATAACAAACTGGTTAATACGCACACCGAAGATTTAAAACACTGGTGGAAAATCTTCCATGCAGCCAAAGAAGACTGGACCGTAACATCAGAAAATTGGGAGGGGACTTCATGGGGATACTTCACGGGGGATGACGAGGCCGTGAAGGTTATGGCCGGCCGTATTGCCGACCAAATGACCCAGCTGAAAATTAAAAACCTTCTCTGGCCGGAATGAGGCCATGCCTACCTTGCGACCCGGTCGGGTTTTGAAAAATATTATCCTGAAGTGCTGAATAAATTTGGATTTATTACGGTTTTCGACCTCCTCATAGCCTACATAAAAGAAGATCGTATCAGACTGGACAAATCAAAGTATACAGAACTCGCCGCCTATCATGATCCGTGCAATTACGGCAGAAAAGCCCAAAAATGTTTTGGCCGTGGTTTTTTTGAGGAGCCGCGGTGGATCATGGATCAGTGTATGGAAAACTGGGTAGATCTCTACCCGAATAGAATGGACCAAATCTGCTGCGGCGGCGGGGGCGGCGCCCTTACAACCGGATATAACGAGGAGCGGGTCTTTTATGCCAGAAAAAAGATTGACCAGATCAAGGCGACAGGCGTAAAAACGCTGGTGGTTCCCTGTCACAGCTGCCACGGCCAGTTCAACAACGTTAGAAAAGAATACGGTCTTGAAGATCTTAAAGTAAAGTATTTGTGGGAACTGGTTGCCGATTGCCTGATCTTATGAGCCGCCGTCTCAAATATTTGGTGAAGCAAAACATCACCCGACAGATTAATTGAGATAATGCCGTAGAAAACATGTTTTTAAGATGGCCAAATCATATTCGTCCAAAAACAGCTATGCCCCAAGGATTATGGCGTACCGCTTCAATTCACGGTCCAATGATTTTCGGTCACCGACAATTCGATCCAATGCTTCATAATATTTCTTGCCGTGATTTTTTACCCGTGTATGGACCAATTCATGCAGTATGATATAATCCATCAACTTTTCGGGTAAACGGACCAGTTTAACATTGAGGCTGATATTGTTTTTCGACGAACAACTCCCCCATCGCGTTTTTTGGTTTCTGATAGATACCCGGTTATATTTAAAGCCGTGTTTTCGGGCCAGTTCTTCCAGCCTTTGAACAAGGATTTTTCCGGCGGCCCTACGGTCTATATTGTTGAAATTAAGAAAAAGATCCCTGTGCTCCCTTTCCGCCTTTTGCATCTTTTCAAGATGTTTTTGTATCCAGTGTTTTTTGGACGCGGCAAACATCCTGGCTTTGGCATATGACACCCCATACGGCACGGCAACCCGAATACCTTTGAAGGGCCTCACCGAAATATTGACCCGTGTTGCCTTCCGGCTGCGTTCAAAGAGAACCTCTCCCACACCCTCGATACGAAAAAGATGACCGGCCATACAATCTTCTGGTTATGCCTCCTCTTTTGGGTTTTGAGGGGTTGGGATCAGTTTCAATGCCGTTGCCTTGAGGTAAAAAAAGACATCGGACCCCTCTGCGGATGCTTTCTGTTTTCCGTCAGCAACCTTCTGAAAAAATTCTATTTTATCCTTGTCAAAACCGCCAATCTGTTCATCGATCAATTTCATGGTATTGTGAATCATGCTGTAAAGAACCATGGGGCCGAACAGATCTTCCCCGCTCTCTTTTTGGGTTAAAACACCTGCAATTTTGTTGTGACGGATTCTGAAGGCTTTCGGCGCAACGCTGTAATTTAAAATTTCTGCAAAAAGATCGAGAGATTCAATAACTCCGTCCGTGTATTCTTTTCCCAAAGAAGCCAAGCCATCCTTGGCGATTTCATCGATATCGGATGCATCGAAGAAAAGATTCAGCTTGGCGATGCATTCTTTTTGAATGGTGCCGGCAGACACCGCCTTTTTGCTCATGACCACATCAGTGTCTTTTAATATTTTTATAATATTATATGGATTCATCATTTCCTTTACCGTGGGGCTTTTACGCATGGCCACGTCATAGATGGAAGTATTATAAATGGCCAGATCATTGTCGAGGACCAGAATTCTGGTTTTTTCAGCATCAACATCCTCAATATAAAGATCGAGATCGCGCTTTCTCTTATAAGTATAATCGCTCATTTCAAGAAGGCTGCGCATTATTTTCTTGTCAATCCTTCTACCGCTTTCGGGCGGGCCCATGGAAACGATCACCTGTTTAGCCATTTTGTCAATCTCTATCTTCCTCAAAAGATTTTCTTTGAAAGACATGATGCCTCCTCATGTTTAGGAAAAAATGTTATCCTGCACCCTTTCAACATTTACCACAACCCAAGTTCTATGTAAACGACACCTCAATTATTCAGCGCCGCCGACTTGACCCTAAGATAATATTCAGGTATATAATTTCTCTTATTGACAATTTGGATTTTCAACAACAATTTTGCATTGCTTATTTTAGAAAGGCGAACCATGACTGAAAGTGTTAAGATTGTATTTAAAGGAAAAACGTATGAATTCCCAACCATTGTCGGTTCGGAAGGGGAAACGGCCATCGACATTTCGAATCTTCGCCAGATGACAGGGTTAATTACACTCGATCCGGGATATGCCAACACAGGCAGCTGCTCCAGCGCCATCACGTTTATGGATGGTGAAAAAGGAATTCTACGATATCGCGGCATTCCGGTTGAACAGCTGGCCGAACATTCGAGTTTTATCGAAACGGCCTATCTTTTAATCAACGGCAGGCTTCCCACAAAAGAAGAGCTCAATCAGGTATCGGTTCTTTTTAATGACCAGTCCCTTGTGCACGAGGACATGCAGGATTTCTATAAGAATTTTCCCAGGGCCTCTCATCCCATGGGCATCCTATCGAGTATGGTAAACGCATTGAGAAGCTTTTATCCAGAACTAGATGCCATTGAAGAAGATATCAACATCCCTGTTACCCGGCTTCTCTCCAAGGTGCGTACCATGGCGGCCATGTCATACAAGATATCCAGAGGCCACAAAGTTGTTTATCCCCGTCCCGATTATAAGTACTGTGCCAATTTTCTGCACATGATGTTCGACACGCCGGTGAAGCCGTATCAAATCAATGAAACCCTGGTCAAAGCATTAGAAATTTTCTGGATTCTCCATGCCGACCATGAGCAGAACTGTTCGACATCCACCGTGAGGCTGGTGGGCAGTGGAAGGGTCAATCTTTACGCGGCCATTTCAGCAGGGATCGCCGCCTTATGGGGCCCACTGCACGGCGGTGCCAACCAGGGCGTTATCGAAATGCTCACCGACATTCAAAACAACGGCGGTAATTATCAGCAGGCCATTGATAGAGCCAAAGATAAAAAAGACCCGTTCCGCCTTATGGGTTTCGGCCACAGAGTATACAAAGCCTATGACCCCCGGGCCAAAATTTTAAAAACGATGTGCGACAGCCTGCTTGAAGAACTCCACATCACCGATCCCTTGCTCGATTTGGCCAAAAAACTGGAAGAGCTGGCGCTAACGGATGATTATTTTATCGAACACAATCTTTATCCCAACGTCGACTTTTACAGCGGCATTATTCTCCGTGCCATGGGCATCCCCACCAACATGTTTACCGTTATGTTCGCAATCGGCAGACTGCCGGGCTGGATAGCGCAATGGAAGGAGAGTCTTGACGACCCCAAGTGGAGACTCGGAAGACCCCGCCAGATTTATACCGGACCCAAGAAGACCCGATATATTCCTATTGACGAACGCTAACCTTGCGGGCGCACTGATGTACAGTATCGAGAAATCTTCTTTTTGTCTACGCTCATACAAGGTTTAACTTCCACCGACACTCCGTGTCTCTACGGTTGTCGGGAGTAATTCATGAATGCCATAGATACGAAACTCAGAAATTTGCTGGAACATCTCACCCTGGGTCCGGTTATGAGGCCGGCAAATTTGTTTGAAGAGAGAAAAGCCTTTCTGAATCCTCGTTGCTCTCACAGGAAAAAATCTCCTGTTTTCAAGTATGAAAACGCCCCGTCACAATGGAACAACTTCGAACCGGTTTTATCTCTTGAATCCATGGATGCTCCGGATGAAGTATGTGAAATCTATCAGGAAAAACAGCGCGAACTGGGCATGATGAGGGATATGTTCGCCGGGGTCGGAAAGGACAGCTTTACAGGTTTTGCCATTGACATCTTTGGTGCGCCGACATCTGAAGACGCCCGGCAGTCTCGCAATGTCCTCGAGGAACTGTCGGATGTTGTCCCTCCTGAAAGAAACTGCCCGGCAAAGGAATTTGCAGGGTTGCTCGAAACGCGCCTAAAAACAATCGGCATTTCCATGGATATAAAGCTGGTCTCTTCCATGGCGACCAAAATTTCGGTAGACAGCGTTTCTTGTACCATCCATCTTAACCGGAACGCCCTTTTTGCGACCCAGGAAGTCAAACGTCTTCTGGTACATGAGATAGATGTCCACGCAGTCCGCATTCACAATGGTTCTCAATTGCCCTGGGCCATTTTCTCCATGGGCACGGCAGGATACCGGGAAGCCGAAGAAGGACTTGCAGTTTACTTTGAACGCCAATCCGGACGCCTCTATCCCTTTCAGGAGAAAATTTACGCAGGGCGTTGCCTTGCAGTATTCCTATCGCTCTCAGCCGGTTTTGCAGAAGTTTTCGAAGAGCTACGGGTCTATTTCGATGAAGAAACAGCCTATACCATTGTGGAGCGGGTTAAGCGAGGACTCACCGACACCTCCCGCCCAGGCGCACTCACAAAGGAATTTCATTACTTCACCGGACCTACAAAAGTTCAGTCATACTGTCATGAAAGAAGCAATCTTAAAATGCTTATGGGCGGAAAAATAGCTTTCAGGCACGCAAAAATAATCGATGGGTTGGTGCAAAACGGCCTTGCAGATACCTCGAAATGGGTTTTTCCGGTGGAAATGAATGATGATAAAGAATCTGTTCCAACTTAAAAATGCCTTGGGTAAGTGCCGGGGATCCTGGGCCTGGGTGGGACAAAGGGGAATCGATGCGTTTACAATACTCGACTTTATTCCCGTTGATGCCGGATTCTGTTGTGACTTTGGTGAGGAGTATTCCGGACTATGGACAAGGGAGTCCCTGTTTTCTGTAGAAAAAGACCGGGGAAAGCGGGAAAACTGGGGGAACCAGGATCTCGAAAAATTGTGGGAAGCGCCCACACGGAAACGGATTGAAACGTACATTGGCGGTGTAAATACGCCCATTAACACGGTCTGCTATCGTTCCCTTGAAGTTCTGGAAAAAGACAGCCGTTTTCGCGTGTTGGCACCCCCCTTGAGGCTTAAGGACCTGTTCGACGACAAATTGCGGCAAGTGGAACTGTTTTCCAGGTTGGGTATAAAAACCCCAGCCACGTTTGTATGCCGGCTGGATGAAACTTCGTTTGTCAAGGCCGGCAACCTCTTAGGCGGTCCGTTCGTCGTGCAGCCCCCGGTGGGATCTTCCGGTGAAAACACCTACTTTGTAAATGACGAAGTCGACTTCGATCGGGTCAGGGATGTACTTGGATCCCACCAACGCGTAAAACTATCCAAATACTTGCAGGTGCCGTCTTTAAACGGACATTGCGTTGTTTTAAAAACCCGCGAAGGATTGCGTTCAATCGCTGTGTGCCCGTCGGTTCAGATTGTAGGCATCCCCGGTTGCACAGGTCGATCTGAAATTTACTGTGGAAACGATTTTTCAGCGGCCGGTTTGGTATCAAAATCCATCAGAGAAGAAATCTGCACCATCATGGAGAAGATAGGACTTTTCATGGGAAGCAAAGGTTTTCTTGGACTTTTCGGCATGGATTTTCTCCTATACGATGACCAGGCACTGGCCCTGGAAATAAACCCGAGGTTTCAGGGATCAACCATGCTTCTTTCATTGCTGCAAGCGGACAGGGGAGAAATACCGCTGGCAGCGCTGCACGTGATGCAGTTCATGGGCCTCATGGAAATGTTTTCCCAAACGTTCCTTGAACATTTGAAAGCGGCATACCGGACCCCTTATACCGGCGCCCACTTGATTGTTCACACCCTGGGAGACAAACCCTGCCGTATCCAACACGATCTAAAAGCGGGAGTCCACATCCTCGTGGACGGCTCCATCGAACGGGTTCGAAGTGGAACCACCTACCGTGACCTCAAAAGCCCCAATGAATGGTGTATCCTGGGGAATCTTCCTCAAAAGGAGACGGAAATTTGCCAGGAAGCCCGCTTTGCCATGATACAAACAAGCGAAAATGTTCTTGACGGAAATTTGCAACAACTCGAGTCTTATGCTGCGGCTTTTGTAGAGGCACTTCAGCGTTGCTGCAGAACGATTCCCTTTAATGGAGGCAGTAAATGAAACAATTATCCAGAAAAACCTACGATATTGAACAACGTTTTGTCGAGTTGTATACGCTGGGCCATGAGGGGCCTGCAAATAAGGCACCCTTTTATCTTCACGCCCTTGGATTTGACAGCGAACCCGGAAAACTTGGTGCAGAGCTTATCGCTTCGTTCAACGAACGGTCACAATCAGACGAAGAACTTTCAGAATACGCTCTGGATCTTCCAAAAGCTGCTCATTTTCCCGACACCATCGTCTTGATTGATGCCTCCAACGACCGGCTGCCTACGGGCCCTGAATCCTTTCGGGTACTGGAAGATGAAGTCAAACGGCTGGGCATTAAGGCCCGTTGCCGCCTGGTGAATACCAAAGAAGAGTTGCTCGCGGCTGTCGACAAGAACCCAACGTCTTCCTTGGCTATCAGTGAGTGTGTCGATTCCGGCGCATACAATATTGAAGTTCTGGACCTTCTTGAAGGTATGGGGGTTATTGTCCTCCCCGGTCGGGTCACGGCACCAGGGTCCATATTCTCCAATAAGGGGAAGACTTACCAAATGCTACAGGATGCGGGCCAAGAAGACCTCCTGGCGCGGTATGTAACGGTGCCTGCGTCGCAAATGGACACTTCTCAAGTGGTTTCGACCATTTTAGACAATGTCGATAAATTTTCCCAAGATTGGAATACCCACCGCTTCTTTGTGAAACCGGTCACAGGGGGAAGCGGCGTCGGCGGGTTCCGGATTTCCCGGACAGACAGAGGATATTTCGTTCCCGACCTTTCCAAGGTCACCGGCGATGCTTTGGAAGTTCATCCCATACCCATGGATATCGATCCCCGGGATGACCACCGGCTCGACGAACTTTTGTGGATCTTCTCCTTGTTCGCATCCGACCCATACTATAGCAAACAGTACTTGTGGGTGAATTTGGGAACCCTAAGGGATCAGTATGACACCGATGACGACCGGGAAGCACTCAGACAACATCTTTTAAAGACTGCAACCCTCCAAACAGCCGGGGCTGAAGAGAGAAGCCTTGACCATAACAGCATGCATGCAAAACTTGAAGCAGCGGTCAGGCGCTACGAAGCACACTTTTCCAAGCGGTATGATCCTGTCTTCTGCGAACATATCGACTTCGGAGCGTGGGGACTTAGGGCTCACTACCGCCTCACTCGCCGGAGCATCGAGTTAGAGTCCGTATACGCCAGGATTTTTCAGTTGGCACTGACCGAAGAAGGGGTCAGTTATGTCGGTTCCGACAATATTTCCAACAAGCATACCGGAGTGCTCGAGTCCGTTCGGCTGACGCCAATCAAAGAAGCCATGGTCAATACGGTCGGGGGACACACCGCTTTTGTGGACCTTCTCAAAAGAGGCGGCCTTGCCGCTTCAGTACTGGTGGCTACCCAGAAACCGGAACTGCGCCGCCGAATTCCGATGCGATGTCAGCTGGACATCGCACCTATTGACAGAAAAATAGGAGAAGGCAATGCTGACACGGCCAGGGGACAGGCCCTGGGCACACGATGGTCCGACTTCACGGAAAACATGCGGGAGTGGTTCCGGGACTGCTTAAATTACTATGCCGACCAAAGGTCCCAAAACGAGAAAAGCAAATAGGTTGGGAACCCTGGGTTCAGGAATCATCCCATGGGGGTCGACGGCAGTGACTAAAGAGCTCATTAATCATTCGACATTGGGCCAATTTGTTCCGGATCAGAGTTGCCTTTAAATTTTGCACAACCTCTCCGCAGCTTTCTCAAGGGTTTTATCTTTTTTTGCAAAGCAGAATCGCAATACTTTATAATCCATTTGACGGTGATAAAACACCGAAGGTGGAATGGACGCCACACCATGCTCTGTAATCAGCCGTTTAGAGAATTCAACATCAGACTCGTCGGAAATGGACGAATAATCCACCATCTGAAAATAAGTGCCGTGACAGGACATTGCTTTAAATCGTGAATTTTCGATGAGTGACAGAAATTTATCTCTCTTTTTCTGATAAAATGCCGAAAGATTCAGATAAATATCCTCGTTCTTCATGAATTCGGCATAAGCGTACTGTATGGGCGTATTCGACGCAAATGTCAAAAACTGGTGCACCTTTTGAAGTTCTTTAGACAGCGAATCCGGTGCCAGACAATATCCGATCTTCCATCCGGTGGTATGGTAAGTTTTCCCGAAAGAGCTGACAACAAAGCTTCTTTCCATAAGCTCCGGATAGCGGGAAATGCTTTCATGCCTTAGGCCGTCAAAAATAATATGTTCATAAACTTCATCACTTAAAAGCAACACATCCGTATCCCGTAAAATATCTTTAAGTGCGGATATGTCTGTTTCCGTAAACACAGCGCCTGTGGGATTATGAGGTGAGTTCAGAATAATGAGCCTTGTTTTGGAAGACAGGGCATTCCTGACATCATCCCAGTCAATCCGGTAATCCGGAAACTTGTACTCTACATATACGGGAATGCCGCCGTTCAATTTAATGACCGGCACATACGAGTCGAACGCAGGTTCAAGAACGATCACTTCATCACCTTGTCGGACAACAGCGCTTATGGCTGCAAATAATGCCTCCGTCCCGCCGGATGTCACGGTAATTTCAGATTCAGGATCGTAACTGGCGTTGTACAGCGCCAGCACTTTTTCCGCAATCCCCTCGCGCAGGGCCGCCACACCTTGCATCGGCGCATATTGATTGTGTCCGGAGCGCATATAATTATCTACCAGTGCCAAAAGATCAGGATGAACATCAAAATCGGGAAAGCCCTGGGAAAGATTTATGGCGTGATGATCGTTGGCCAGCTTAGACATAATTGTGAAAATGGTGACACCGATATCCGGAAGCTTTGATTGTATTTTCATGGTTTATTTTGCTCACTTTTGTTTTATGCGAAACCGTTTTTTTGTTTCTATAAACCGTTTTCGGCAAGACATCAAGGCGTAACATCGCGGGTTACAGGGCAGACGCATTTGAATCCCAATAGAGAGAGAACGCTCCACGACGGCGTATATCTCTTTCCAACCGACTGGAACTTTTCACGCCTTCAATTGACACCGATCCATATTCCATATTATATACCCTATAGCATCTTCTATTATGGGATCGGAATCGGGGCAAAGGCTGTAAATAAGTTTGCCGAATACGGCAACGTCGGGTGAGTCGGTGTTCGAATGAAATAAATTACCCTAAAACAGTACTGTTTTTTTGATAAAAAAGTGAGAATCCAATGTCTTCAGCAAAAATGAGTGTAACATCGGGAGTCAGTCAGCTGGACCACCTTCTCGGAGGTCTCTTTATCGGAGACAACGTCGTCTGGTATGACGATGCCGGCAGTCTGGCCGCCGCGTACTGCCTCAATTTCATTCGAGCCTCCCAAGAACAAAACAGGCCGCTCATTTACGTCAGCTTTGACCGTTCCCCGAAAAACCTTTTGGAAAAGCTCGGAGCGTTGGCCCAGAACGATCAATTAATCATTTTGGATTGCTTTACATTCGGAAAAGGTTCCGGTTCCAAGATTTTTCTCCAGTTTTACGATAATAAAACGCCCAAATGGCCCTGCCAAATCATCAGAGTGGACAACCCGCGGCAAATCGATCAGGTAATGGATACCCTTTACGGGATTCATGGAACTCTTGTCGGTGACGTTCGATTCGTTTTTGAAAGCCTGACCGGCATGCAGGAATTATGGGGCGGCGAGCAGCATCTGATTAACTTTTATTCCCATTCCTGTCCCCGGCTATATGAGTTAAACACCGTTGCTTACTGGATCATCGAAAAGCGAGCCCATTCTCCCCGTCTAAGAGCCCAGATCAATCAAATTGCCCAGGTTGCTATCGATTTGTCCGTGAAAAGAGGAAAGACATCACTGACGATTCTAAAAGCTGAAAATCGCGAACTGGATACAATGAACAAGCCCTTCGTTTACTGGAGCAAAAACCTCAAAATTACCTTTGATTCAGAAAAACATTCCACCGATTGGTTCGATCTTGGGAAGCGTTTAAAAGAATTTCGGACAAGGCGCGGCCTTTCTCAAACAGAACTGGGAAAACTTGTCGGCGTAACACCGAGCACTATTTCCCAGGTGGAGAGCAACCTCATATATCCGTCTTTGCCAGCACTTCTTAAAATGGCGGAAGTTCTGGCCATTGAGTTAAGTTCTTTTTTTAGAGACTCTGTAGATATAACCGATCGGATGATTTTCCCTTCGGGAGAAGCAATGGATATAAAATTGCCGAATTTGCCGGAAGCAAATATTCATGCAAAGCTTTTGACACCGGTGGATTTCATGCCCAAAGCCGAACCTTACCTTCTTGAAATTCCGCCGAATAAAACCCTGGCCTCTCATTTTTTCATCCATAAAGGAGAGGAAATCGGCTACTTGTTATCAGGGACGTTGCAATTGAAACTGGAAAAGTCCGTATATCACGTCCATACAGGGGATGTTATTTATTTAACCTCTGAAATTCCCTCACAGTGGGAAAATCCCGGCCCGGATACGGCCAGATTGTTCTGGATCAAAATCAAGTAACACCACAGTTTCGATAAGATTTCCGGTTGCAATCTTTCTTTCCGTTTTACGAAAATAATGCAATTTTACCTTCTGTATTCTGATCTGTCTTGGTTCTCCCCGATGTTTAAGCATGAGTCCGTCATCGCCTAACAAATTCATTTTATCCGCACCAAAAGACCGACATCGTTCTTACCACTATATATTGTAATATTTTTTAATTGACATACAACATACATCATCCTATAGAGTTATAAAATATGTATATACTTCCCGGCAATAGAGTGTATGTGAATATTTTACCGGACATATTAAAATGGGTCCATTGAGATGCAAAAGTAAAGAATCCGAGCCCAAAGGACCAGGTTTTTCAAGATTAAACAAACCGATACCGGTTTGTTGTGACACGATCATTTCATCAAAAAATGGAGTTGTTGTCATGAATACGTTTACAGAGTTAATTGACAAAATGTTTTCGTTGAAACAAAGGAAAAATCGGCGATTCAAAGTACGGAATCGTGTATTTGTTGTGTTCGGACCGCTTCTCCACAAAGCAAAGCCGGTAATCGATATAAGTATGAGCGGGCTTAGTTATCTTGATGGAGAAAATCAGCCGACAAGATCGTATGGATTAAACATTTTGGCGGATGATTCTTTATATTTTGATGATAAGATTTCCTTTATATCCATTTGGAAGTCTGAAACAGCGGATCTTCCTGACAATTCTGATAAAAAAAATCGATGTGCCGTGAAATTCAAGAGACTTACCCTCGGGCAAAAATCTAAATTGAAAAATCTCATCCGGTCCCACACCACCGCCTGAATCCAGGCCTGACAAACAAAATCATAACTCAATTTTCGCATTTTAGTTTTGCAAAACCCCATCATAAAGTGATGGTTTTATCCAATTCAAAAAATCCCATATCCGGGGTTTTCCAACCCTTAATCCGCCTTGTAACCCACATTTTTTTAATGTATAGATGAGTCTGTTGATTAATGAGGTTTTTTGTTCAAGATCAAGACATACGAAAAAATAACCACCGGCATATATCCGATATTCTGAAGAATATTTTTTTAGCATAAAACAAAGACAAGGCGACCATGGAAAACCATATATTTATATCGAAGATTGCCCAGGAACAGAACTTAAACAACAATCAGGTACAGGCGGTGGCATCCCTTCTTGGAGAAGGTTCCACCATCCCGTTTATTGCACGATATAGAAAAGAAGCCACCCAGAGCCTTGATGAAGTCGCTGTCACGACTATTCGGGACCGGCTGAATCAGCTTATAGAGATTAGAAATCGGCAGAAAGCCATCCTTAAGTCTCTTGAAAAACAAGGCCACCTGACCGATGAGCTTCAGGAACGGGTTCTCGCCGCCGAAACCATGGCGGTGCTTGAAGACGTATATCTTCCCTATAAACCAAAACGGCGGACAAGAGCCGTCATGGCCAGGGAAAAAGGGCTTGAACCCCTGGCCGTGGAAATCCTTGAGCAAAAAGGCACAGATCCGGTCAAAGCGGCAGAACCTTTCATCGATCCTGAAAAAGGGGTTGAGTCCGTGGAAGATGCCCTGGCCGGGGCCAGAGACATTATTGCGGAAATCATCAATGAAAATGACGCGGCAAGGGGCCGGCTGCGAAACCTCTTTTTTACAAAAGCTACGGTTAAAAGCTGGATGGCCAGCGGCATGGCGGAAAAAGGGGCAAAGTTCAGAGACTATTTTGAATGGGATGAGCCGCTTGCCGGCATCCCTTCTCACAGGATGCTGGCCATAAGACGGGGCGAAAAAGAAGACGTCTTGAACCTTGACATATTGCCGGATGAAGCGACGGCAACAGCAATACTCGAAGACCTGTTCGTTAAAGGGGACGGAGATGATTCCGCCCAGGTAAAGCTGGCCGTAAAGGACTGCTACAAGCGTCTTCTTTCCGGTTCAATGGAAACTGAGACCCGGCTTCATGCAAAAGAAAGGGCTGAAACGGAAGCCATCAAGGTGTTCGCGGAAAATCTTCGCCAACTTTTGCTCTCCCCGCCATTGGGCGCAAAACGTGTGATGGGAATAGACCCTGGATTCAGAACCGGATGCAAGATCGTATGTCTGGACCGACAGGGTAAGCTGCTTCATCATGATACGATTTTCCCCCATATGTCTGAAAAAAAGGCCATTAAAGAAACCGAGAAGATAAAATCCCTGTGTGAACAGTTTAAGATGGAAGCCATCGCCGTGGGCAACGGTACGGCCGGCAGAGAAACGGAAGCCTTTGTCAGGGCCGTCCCTTTCTCTGAACCTGTGCAGGTGGTCATGGTCAATGAAAGCGGTGCGTCAATCTATTCCGCCTCTAAAGCGGCAAGGAGCGAGTTCCCCGATCATGATCTGACGGTACGGGGGTCGGTATCCATCGGAAGGCGGCTGATGGATCCCCTTGCGGAGCTCGTGAAAATCGATCCAAAATCAATCGGCGTCGGTCAGTATCAGCATGATGTTGATCAGACAGCCTTGAAACAGGCCCTTGATGATGTTGTGATGAGCTGCGTTAATGCCGTGGGTGTCGATCTGAACAGGGCCAGCGCCCAACTTCTGACCTATGTTTCCGGGCTCAACGCCGGTACGGCAAAGAATATTGTCGATTATCGCGAGGCAAACGGAGCGTTTAAATTTAGAAAACTGCTGCTGAAAGTGCCGCGCCTCGGACCCAAGGCGTTTGAACAATCTGCAGGGTTTTTAAGGATCCCTGACGCCCAAAACCCGCTGGATGCCAGCGCAGTGCATCCGGAAAGTTATCATATTGTCGACGCCATGGCAAAAGACCTTGGGGCCACGGTGGATGATATCATGAAACATCCTGATATCCGGGGAAAAATTGATATTTCACAATATGTAACGGAATCCGTCGGAATACCCACATTAAATGATATCCTTGATGAACTTGCAAAACCGGGACGTGATCCCAGGGAAAAATTCGAAGAATTCTCATTTACTGACGGCATTGAAAAAATAGAAGACCTAAGACAAGGAATGAAACTCCCCGGGATCGTGACAAATATAACAGCATTCGGCGCGTTTGTGGATATCGGCGTGCATCAGGACGGCCTCGTTCATATCAGCCAGATGTCCGATCGGTTTGTGAAAAATCCCACAGAAGTCGTGAAGGTTCAACAGAAGGTATCTGTAACCGTACTTGACGTTGACCTCGCCAGAGGCCGGATCTCCCTTTCGATGAAATCCCAGGCCGGCCGTTCAAAATCTGATGTGAAAAAACCGGGCTTGAAAAAAAATCACCCTCCCAGACCGAAATCCAAGAAGAAAAAAGGGAACAACGCTAAACCGTCGTTTGACAGTCCTTTGGCAGAGGCTTTAAAAAAGAGCGGGCTGAACTAGATCCGGAATGGCCACGTTGCGTTTCCAATTCATAAATGAGCAATTTTTGTCCGGATCAAGGCCGCACAAGGATTTTCGGTGAGGCATACGCCCTTGTATGCCGCAGCCGGAAACCCGCGGAGAACGCAGGTCCGGGCAAAAAGGGCCATTTATGGATGGAAAATGGCTAATTCTGAAGTTAGATAACCGACCAAAGATATTACCGTTTTCCTTGACGTCTATTATCTGCTGCTTTATGGTAAATGAACGCATAATCGACAATAGTTAAAAGGAGGAATTCTGTGATGAATAAGATAATCAGGCTTATTTTTGTTCTGTTTTTCCTCGTTATGTTTACAGCTTCGGCTTCCGCTGTAACAAAACCACCTTCTGAAGGGGATCTTCTTCCGGAAATTGTGCTGGCCGTTCCCAAAAATTTGGATCAGCAAAAATATCTCGGCCTATCCAGTGAAACCACATTTATCATTCCCCAGATAAAAACCCGGGTTGTTATCGTTGAAATTTTCAGCATGTACTGTCCTTTTTGTCAGGCCGAAGCGCCGGCTTTAAATGAATTATACTACAAAATCCAAAATAATAGCAGCCTTAAGGACCGCTTCAAACTGATAGGGATCGGTGCCGGCAATACCACCTTTGAAGTCGAACATTTCAGAAATACCTACAAAATCCCTTTCCCCCTTTTTCCCGATGATGATTTTTCCATCCACAAGAAAATCGGAGATGTCAGGACACCTTATTTCTTCGCCGTTGGAATTGATAAAGACGGAACACACCGGATACTGTATTCCCACCAAGGCCGTCTTAAAAACCATGATCAATTTATAAATATGCTGCTCCAGCGTTCTGGATTAAAATGAGGAGATGGCGGCAATGAAAAGATTTTTCAATATCAATTTTCTGTTAGCTGTGTTTCCGATGATTTTCTGCGGCCATGCATTCGGATTGTCCGAAGCGTATAAAGGCAATATTTACAACCCGGGAATTCTAAAGCCCATCGACAGCATTCTAAAGGTCAAGGTCGGAGACCCGGCCCCGGACTTTTCCCTGCCGTCCATATCCGGCGAAGAAATTTCTCTTAGTCAGTTTGTCGGGAAAAAGAATGTGGTGATATCATTCGTTCCGGCAGCATGGACGCCGGTGTGTTCGGACCAATGGCCGGGGTACAATATTGCGAAAGGTTTTTTTGACAAAAACGATACCGTCTTGCTGGGCATTACAGTGGACAATATTCCAACACTTCATGCCTGGACCCAGCAGATGGGAAAACTATGGTTTTCAGTACTTTCCGACTTCTGGCCCCATGGTGCCGTCGGCAGCCCGTTACGGTGTTCTCCGTTCCGACGGTGTCTCAGAAAGAGCTCTGTTTATCATTGATAAAGCGGGCATCATACAGTTCATCCATGTAGAGAATATTAATGTTCGTCCCAAATTGGAGGAGCTGGTTATGGAGCTGGAAAAAGGTAAACAAGAAATGGTCGAAGTGATTCTCAAGTTAAATAGGACGCAGATTTTCGCAGATATACACAGATAATATTGTTATTTTACAATTTAAGAATCTTGATAATCTGTGTTCATCTGTGTCCCAAAAAAGGAAATTCCTATACTATCCAGTTATAAAAACAATTTTTGAACAGACCTTATTGCCTGAACGGACTTTATTGTCTGAATCCCCATAAAAAATCCTTGATTTTTTCAACCCTCCCTAATATACTGATTTTATTGTAAAAATATATCACATTGTAGTATAACACAATGTGGCATCACCGCAATGCTTAAAATCGGCATTCAATCTATAGAGCGTCGCCGTTTAACAGGTTAAATAAACGACGAATTCGGGCAATGCGCTCAACATCGGTTCCATTTTCTTTGACGCAAAACGACTTGCCATTAATGGCAATAAATCTCTTTTCGCAATTCTTTTTGGGGTGTACACCAGTTCATCGGAGGAGAGACTTATGAAGCATCGGTATCTTGTTTTCAGTCTGATTCTAGCAGCCGTTCTGGCAACATCTGTTGCATGGTCCCAGGAAGAAAAGGCCCAGGAAGGCATCATGGACTTAAAAAGCCGGGAATTCGGCAAACACCATGAGCATTCTGTAAGGTTTGACCACTATCTCCACGAAACCATTATTCGCTGCAGGGTTTGCCACCACGATTTCAATGTATTCTCCGACAGGACTCAGGGTAAAGGGAGCAAATGTTCCAGCTGCCATAAAAAGCGACTCACAAAAGAAATCCCGATACCTCTATTAATGGCCTTTCATAAAAAATGTATCGGCTGCCATGAAAATTATATTGTTTGGCAGCGTAAAAGCGGTCCCATAATGTGCGGCTTTTGCCATAAGTAACCAAAAACATGTTTTATCCAAAATGTAAATTTCCCGAGTAATGTAAATATTTGCAGTTAGAAAATATGGATCACCTTTTTAGGTAAAAAGCGATGTTTTTCCGATAATCCGAATTTTCGGACAGCGCAAGGTCAAATTGCCCGCGCAATTAATCTTTCGGTATTCCTCCTAGGGTGGAGGATTTAAAGATGCTGTCCGGCTTCCGGGTAAACGTTCATCAGATTTGCTAAGAAAGGAGGTAATATGGCACTAACACGACGGGAGTTTCTCAAGTGGTCAGGCACCGCAGGTGCCGCCGCAGCCGCCATGTGTCTGGGCTTCGATCTGAAGCCTGTGCAATCGTACGCCGCCGGCTTGAAGATCCTCAAGGCCAAGGAGACCACCACCATTTGTCCTTACTGTGCGGTGGGATGTGGTCTCATCGTCCACACCAAGAAGAGCGGCAAGCTTCTCAACACTGAAGGAGACCCTGATCATCCCATCAATGAAGGGGCTTTGTGCGCCAAGGGAGCGGGTCTTTATCAAATGACGGTCAATAAAAACCGTATGAAAAATCCTCTCTACCGTGCACCTGAAAGCGATGAGTGGGAGGAAATTGAATGGGATGAGGCCATAGAAAAGATCGCGGAAAGAATCAAGGAAACCCGCGACGCAACGTTTACAGAGAAAAACGCCAAAGGCCAGGTGGTCAATCGCACCACAGGCATGGCCCATGTAGGTTCGGCGGCTCTGGACAACGAGGAATGCTGGCTTCTTCAGGGCATCATGCGGGCAATGGGTCTGGTGTATATCGAACATCAGGCTCGTATCTGACACAGCGCCACTGTTGCGGCTCTGGCAGAGTCGTTCGGACGCGGCGCAATGACCAACCACTGGATCGATATCCGCAATTCCGACTGCATTTTGATCATGGGATCCAATGCAGCGGAAAACCATCCGATTTCCATGAAATGGGTTACCCAAGCCATGGATAACGGAGCCACCCTCATCAGCGTAGACCCTCGCTTTACCCGTACATCCTCAAAAGCCGATATTTACGCTCCCTTGCGGTCGGGCACGGATATCGCTTTTTTGGGCGGGATGATGAACTACATCCTCACCAACAACAAGTTTCATGAGGAATATGCGGCCAATTATACCAACGCCAGCTTTATTGTCGGTTCTAAATTTGATTTTAAAGACGGCCTATTCTCCGGGTATGATCCCAAAGCGAAGAAGTACGACAAATCGCAATGGGCGTTTGAAAAGGATGAAAACGGCGTGCCCAAGCGGGATTTAACCCTAAAAGATCCGCGTTGCGTGTTCCAGCTCATGAAAAAACACTATTCTCGCTACACCCTTAAAACCGCTTCCTCCATTACCGGAACCCCGGAAGCGAGCCTAAAGAAGGTTTGGGAAACCTACGCAAAAAGCGGCGCCGTGGACAAGACCGGGACAATTATGTATGCCATGGGTTGGACCCAGCATACTGTGGGGTGTGCAGAACATCCGCATGATGGCCATGATCCAGCTCCTTTTGGGGAACATGGGCCGGCCCGGCGGCGGCGTAAATGCATTGCGCGGTGAATCCAATGTTCAGGGATCCACCGACCACTGTCTGCTGTTCCACATCTGGCCGGGTTATCTGGGAACCCCCAAAGCCTCTTTGCCGGCACTGGCCGATTACAACAAGAAAAACACGCCAAAAACCAACGACCCGTTATCGGCCAACTGGTGGCAGAACAAGCCCAAATATATGGCCAGCTTTCTGAAATCGATGTTCGGCGAGGCGGCCAACAAGGAGAACGACTTCGGCTACTCCTGGATGCCCAAGCTGGATGACGGCGTGGACTACTCGTGGCTCACCATTTTCGATGAGATGTACAAAGGGTCCATTAAAGGCTTCTTTGCCTGGGGCCAGAACCCGGCGTGTTCCGGAGCCAATTCCAACAAGACCCGCCAGGCTTTGGCCAAGCTGGACTGGATGGTCAACGTCAACATCTTTGACAATGAAACCGCCTCATTCTGGAAAGGGCCCGGGATGGATCCTGACGAGATAAAAACCGAGGTTTTTTTCCTACCTTGCTATACCAGTGTGGAGAAAGAGGGTTCGATTACCAACTCCGGCCGCTGGATGCAGTGGCGTTACGCGGCCAGCAAGCCGCCCCGCGGCTGCAAGAGTGACGGCGAAATCATGATTGAGCTTTTTGAAAAAGTCCGTGAAATGTACGAAAGCGACGGCAAATTCCCCGAGCCGATCAAAAATATGCGGTGGGACTTTGTCCAGAACGGGAAGTTTGACGCCCATGCCGTTGCCAAACTGATCAACGGTTACTTTGAAAAAGACGTCACCGTAAAAGGCAAATCTTTCAAAAAAGGCACCCTGGTACCATCGTTTGGCTATCTTCTGGACGACGGCTCCACCAGCTCGGGCAACTGGCTTTACTCCCAGTCTTATACGGAAAAAGGAAACATGGCCGCTCGCCGGGAAAAGAAAGACCCCACAGGTATGGGGCTTTATCCGGAATGGTCCTGGTGTTGGCCTGTCAATCGGCGCATTATCTATAATCGTGCATCGGTTGATCTCAACGGCAAACCCTGGTCGCCCGACAAAAACATTCTGGAATACAAAGACGGCAAATGGGTCGGAGATGTTCCGGACGGAGGTTGGCCACCTATGACAAACCAGGCAAAAACAAAGCGGCCATTCATTATGAAACCGGATGGCGTGGGATCAGTCTTCGGCCCCGGCCGTGCCGACGGGCCCTTCCCCGAGCACTATGAACCCCTCGAATGTCCTGTTCCCAAGAATCTGATGTCAAGCCAGCGCATGAATCCTGTAGCACCGGTTTACGGTACTGAAGCGGATGCCCATTTATCCTGCGATCCACGATTCCCCTTTGTCGGCACAACCTACAGGGTCACCGAACACTGGCAGACCGGTATTCTGACCCGATGGCAGCCATGGCTCCTGGAAACACAGCCGCAGCTCTTTGTTGAAATGAGCAATGAGCTGGCAAAGCTCAAAGGAATTAACAACGGAGACATGTGCAAGGTTTCATCGGCTCGCGGTAAGGTGGAAGCCGTAGCCATGGTAACCGGCCGGTTTAAGCCCATGGCCGTTCAGGGACTGACGGTTCATCAGGTTGGCCTGCCCTGGTGTTTCGGGTGGATATATCCAAAAGATGGCGGTGATTCGGCCAATCTCTTAACACCATCCACCGGTGACCCCAACACAAGAATCCCGGAGACCAAGGCTTTTATGGTCAACGTGGAAAAACTCGGGAAAAGGAGGGCGTAAACCATGGCTGGTAAATTTTTCTTTATAGACACAACCCGTTGCACTGCCTGCCGCGGTTGTCAAATCGCCTGCAAGCAGTATAAAAAGCATTCTGTCACTAAAACAAAGCAATACGGCAGTTACCAGAACCCATTGGACCTGGACGGTAACACATTCCGCCTGGTGCGCTTTTCAGAGCACCCCTCAAAGCAAAATTCAATGGTCTGGTACTTTTTCACTGAAGCCTGCCGTCACTGCCTGAAGCCTGCCTGTAAAAAGAAGGTGGACCAGATCACTAAGGATGCTATCATCGTTAACGACTTTGGAGCCGTCTTGTATACCGACAAGATGAAAGAACTGGAAAAAAGCTCCAAAGCGATTAAGCAGTCCTGTCCCTGGAGCATCCCCAACTGGAGCAAAGAAGAGAAGAAGATGGTCAAGTGCAATATGTGCTATGATCGGGTAGAGGCCGGACTTTTGCCGGCCTGTGCCAAAGCTTGTCCCACCGGGGCTCTCAACTTTGGCGAGGAGGCGGAGATTAAAAAACTTGCCAAAGAGCGATTGGCAGCCGCCAAGAAAAAATTCGGTGGCAGGGGTGAAATCTTAGACATCGAAGACGTTCGAGCACTATATCTAATAACAGATGTACAGGCTAAATATCGCCCGGTAGCATAATCGGACCTGGGGCTTTGCTTTTGCGAAGCCCCAGTTTTTTCCAGATGACCTGAAGATTATTGTGCTTAACCCAAACCTTCAAGAGACGCCTATATTTTGGGATGACCGGCCGGGCATTTTTTAAGAACTTTAAATTGATTAAAGTGCAAAGCGACACGAATGCGTTCCGCCTTGGCGGAACCAGGTAACGATATAATTTTATTCACCTTAAATGGAATTCACTCATGCCAATAAGCTTGGAAGATATAACGGCCAAGGTGCAATCAATCAAAAATCGCAATCCAGTCTATGCTGAACTGGCTCAGTGGGTAGGAGAACTTCTATCCACCACCGTTAAGGCTTCAAAAAATTTTCGCCCCCCGGACATGAAGCTTGACTTTGATCCTTTACCAAAGGCTTGGTACCAGGGGAAGTCGCTTTTTAATCCAGCAGAATTGCCTCTGGACTGGGGCCAGGCCAAAGACTTGTATGAACAACTGGTGGATCGGGTAAAAACCATGGAAGATGGCCGAAGGCAGGTTGACGGACTGCTTGAGGCCTTGGCTAAAGACCATGACGGTATTCCAATATTGATGAAGGCGGTGTTGACTTCTGACTTCAAAGCTATCCAAACTATAGCCAAAAAATTTAAAGTCGATCCTCCGATATTAACACTTCTCCTCCGTTTGTCACTGAGGCCCGCGCTATTAGAGACAGCACAAGCCGTCCAGGGCCTGCTGGACTTAAATCAATGGACTTACGGCCACTGCCCGGTGTGCGGCTCAGCGCCAAAACTGGCCGATCTTTCCGGAGAGGGTGGTAAAAGGAGTCTCCACTGCTCTTTATGTGAAACCGTTTGGACCTACCCGCGCCTTCAATGCCCTTTTTGTGAAAATGATAACAGAAAAGATTTAAGCTACCTCCGTGCAGAGAATGAAGAGGGGCTGCGGGTGGATCTTTGCAGCCGCTGCGGCCATTACCTCAAAACCATTGACCTGCGAGAACTGCCCGGACCTGTAATTGTTCCTTTAGATGATGTTGCGACCTGGCATCTGGATCTGGTAGCCCAAAAAAACATAGAAGATCCGGATACAACCAAATCCCGGCTCACCTAGCCGATTATTCTCTACAACAGAGCTGAGATGGAGAAGAATTCGTGATAATGCGTTTTTTTTGAACATAACGATTCGATAATAGTCAAGGACAAGAATTATGGTGAAGGGAAGATCGTTACTGATAGGGGCTGGGATCTCGGTTGGGATTATCATCCTGCTAATTTTCGGTTTGACCAATTTTGAGGTTAACGCATTGTCAGGAGTTCCCGACCAGACCCCGTCTTACCTGTATAGACCGGATATCATCGACTTTGATATGCTGAAGGATATTTATAAAAATTTTGATAAGCCCACAGCAGTGTTTCTACACGACCAACACACAGATGCCCTGGAAAAGAAAAATAAAGACTGTACGACCTGCCATCTGGACGAAAACGGAAGCATGTCCCTTAAATTCATGCGGATTAAAGATGTCCGCCAAGAAGAATTGACGAAAATTTATTGTGATAATTGCACAAAGTGCCACTCTGAAATTATTGGCGCCGGAGAGAAGGCAGGTCCTGTTAAATGCGGCGAATGTCATAAGGAAAGACCCGATATTCAATCTTCCCGGGTCGAATTTGGTTTCGACAAATCCCTCCACTTTCGACATTACCGTGCCCAGAAGAATCATTGTGATCGTTGCCACCATGAATATGACAAAAAGATCCAGAAGCTCTTTTATGCCAAAGGAAAAGAAGGCACCTGCCGGTATTGTCATAAAAAAGAGATGACAAGTGATGGTACGGAAAAGTTGATTTCCATGCGGCTTGCCGCCCATTTGGCCTGTATCGGTTGCCACCAAAAAACCGAGGCCAAACAGATGGATGCCGGTCCTGTTCGGTGCGCCGGATGCCATGATGCAAAAGAGCAGCTGAAAATCGAAAAGGTTAAATCCGTCCCCCGGCTAAAGAGGGGGCAGCCGGATAATGTCTTAATCAAAACCGGTGACAAAAAGGGGCGCATCCCCACAATGATGCGTGTCCCATTCAGCCATAAGGCACACGAAGAATACAATGACACCTGCCGCGTATGTCATCTTGCAAGCCTTGCATCGTGTGCAAGCTGTCATCCTTTGGTGGGTTCGAATAAAAATGTAGAAAACGGCAGGGAAATCACCCTTGAAACCGCTTTTCATAAGCGTGGACATCAAAGCAGCTGTACAGGATGCCATGAATCCAAACAGCAGGACAAGAACTGCTCAGGTTGTCATGCATTTATGACCGGCAACCCTCAAAAGGAATCCTCCACATGCCTGCGATGCCACATGGTTCCTCTGCCGGAGAGAACCGGGGAGTTATCGACGTCAAAAGCAGCCAAAATGGCTCGCCTGATGCCCCGGTTGTGGAAGGAAACCTTCGGGCCGATCTATACGGTAGCTGTCCCGAAAACGGTCATGATTAAAGACCTGGTGGACCAATACGAACCAGTGGAATACCCCCATGGAAAAGTATTCGACACCATGGTAAAACAACTGGACAACAGCAAGTTGGCCCGATATTTCCATTATGAGGACACCACGCTATGCCGCGGATGCCACCACAACACGCCTGCCACCGGCAAGCCGCCCAAGTGCGCCAACTGCCATGGCAAACCATTCAATGCCGACTATCTTTTCCGCCCCGGAATCATGGGTTCTTTTCACCAGCAGTGTATCGGGTGCCACCAGAAAATGGGGCTCGAAAAATATTTAAGCTGTACAGCTTGTCATAAAGAACGGAAAAAAGAATCATAACATTAAACCCGATGAACTCAACGTTCATGAGTTCCTCTCATTTAATGCAGTAAATTTGTTGAGGTACTTTACATGTCCATATCCAGAAGAAAGTTTTTAGGGTGGGCCGGAGCGGCAGGCTTGAGCACCACAATCGGCAAACCAGCCTCTGCTGCAACCAACAAGCACTTTGCCGGTTATCCTGACAGCTTTGCAATACTGCATGACACCACGCTGTGTGTGGGGTGCCGCAGCTGTGAAGCGGCGTGCAACAAAGTGAATGATTTGCCCCGGCCGGATAGACCGTTTACGGATCTTTCCGTCCTGGAAACAACTCGCAGAACCACCACAAAAACATTTACGGTTGTGAACAGATATGACAATCCGAAAAAACCTGGACATCCCGTATTTTATAAAAAACAGTGCAATCACTGCCTGGAGCCGGCATGTTCCTCCGCTTGTTTCGTAAGAGCGTTCACAAAGACCAAAACCGGCGCTGTTGTTTACGATGCCTCCGTCTGTGTGGGGTGCCGGTATTGTATGATCGCCTGCCCATTTGAGATACCCACATATGAATATGACCAGCCGCTGACACCACGGATTCGAAAATGCACCATGTGTCATCCCCGGGTGGTCAAGGGGCTTCTGCCCGGATGCGTCGAGACCTGCCCCATGGAAGCCCTGAGTTTTGGGAAACGAGAAGATATGATTAAAATCGCCCGGGAACGTATTCGAAAATACCCGGATCGTTATATAAATCATATTTACGGCGAACATGAGATGGGTGGAACAAGCTGGCTCTATGTTTCCGGAGCCCCATTTCAAGAGCTGGGGATGCGTGAAGATCTCGGTATTACACCCGCACCCGAATTGACCGCAGGTGCTCTCAGTTCAGTTCCAATAATCGTGGGTCTTTGGCCTGTTCTTCTCGCCGGGATCTACGCAGTCTCGAAACGCAAAGAAAAGATCGCACAAACAGAGCACAAACAAGCTGTGGCTTCAGCATTGGATAAAGATAGATCTGAACCGTCTCAAAGCGAGGAGGAATCCTGATGGCCCAAGTCACTACTGGAGAGCAAAAATCAATTTTCAGCCTCTTTAATTTTATTGCCTTGATCGTATTAGGCCTTGGTATTTATCTTACCTATCTGCGATTTGCAGGGGGATTGGCTGCGGTTACCAATCTTTCCGACCACAATCCCTGGGGAATATGGATAAGCTTTGACCTGCTTTGCGGTGTTGCTCTGGCAGCAGGTGGGTATGTAACATCTTCGGCGGTTTACCTTTTTGGAATGAAAGAATACCATTCTGCGGTACGGCCTGCCATCCTCACCGGCTTTTTAGGATACGCCCTTGTGTTTCTTGCCATTAATTATGATGTGGGACGGCCATGGCGCCTCCCCTATCCCCTGGTCGTCCAGCAGGGCACCACCTCTGTCCTGTTTGAAGTGGGTCTCTGCGTGGGCATCTACCTTACGGTTCTTTTTATCGAATTCTCCCCGGCGGCAATGGAATGGCTGGGATTAAAAAGAGCCCGAAATCTTGTGGTTAAACTGACCATCCTTCTGACCATATTCGGCGTTGTGTTGTCCACCATGCATCAGTCTTCTCTGGGCGCCCTATTTTTGATCGCACCGTCAAAGTTGCATCCATTGTGGTATTCTTCATATATACCCATTTACTTCTTTGTAACCAGTATCGTCGCAGGGCTTTCCATGGTGATTTTTGAAAGCACACTGTCCCACCGCTTTTTCGCTTACAAAATGGATGAAACTCACCTCAAAGAAGCAAATGGGATATCTTTAGGCTTTGGCAAAGCCGCATCTTATGTTCTAGCAGGGTATTTCGCCATAAAGGTTTTGGGGATATCGTATGGAAACCACTGGCATTATCTTAAAACCGGGTATGGAGTCTGGTATCTCGTTGAGCTATTAGGTTTTGTGGCTCTGCCCAGCCTTCTGTATGCCATCGGTGTTCGGATAAAAAACCTGCCCCTGATAAAATGGACCTCTGTCTTGGCTGTGCTGGGTGTTATTCTTAACAGATTTAATGTCTGCCTGGTTGCTTTTAACTGGCAGCTTCCCTCCAGTGAACGATACTTTCCACACTGGATGGAATTTGGAATTTCAGCCTTTATCGTAATGATCGGTTTAATTCTCTATAGATTTATCGTAACCAGAATGCCCATTTTATATGAACATCCGGATTACAAGGATGCGCATTAAGAAAGGCTTTGAGTATGGACCCCATTTTTTATACACTTCAAGACTTTATGACCCACACGGAATCTGTCACTTATTTGCTGGTTCTTGTGACGCTGATTGGAATGACGGTCTTCTGGTGGTTTCTGACGGGTAAAGATGAAGATTAATCTTTTATCCCATTATCGCGCATCATCTCGAGACCTTTGAAAAATGTTCTCAGAAAATCGGCCGTGAGACGCTTTTTCCCAATCTTCGATTTCCACGCCTTCTTCAATGTCTTCCCACCCGGTGATCATGGCCTTGATATGGGCAAAAACGGTGTGGCCGGTTGTGGTCATATATACGTGGACAATGACAAACGAGAGGATAAAAAATGCCCCGGCCATATGGATTAAAGCCACGACTTTCAGAGAAAGTTTCCACTGCCGGAATATTCGTAATCATAGTACTGACCACCCAGTTGTACGAAAAATTTCGGGCCGAAAATCGGCTGGATATAATATGCTTCCACAACCTGTCCACGCGTGGCGAGCTTGCTGCTGACAAGTGAATCCTCGGCGCCGGTAAAATTGAACCAGTATTCTGATCCATAATTGTATTCAATACCGAGTCTGGCATCCAGCGGCATGGGGAAAATGACGCCGGCATAAACCATGTATCCGTCCTGACTCTCTAGATTTCCGTTTGAACTCAAAAGCCCCTGACCCATTATCTCGTAAAATGGATTCTGGGAGATCTGTGATGGATCCGTATGGCTCCATGAACCGGATAAAAAGAGATCAATATCTTTATCAAACCGCTCGGTAAGGTTTGATCTCAACAGCAAAGACGCAGCCTGCCAGTCACCGATATTGGTGGAAGGCTCGACTCTGCTGATAAACCCCCCGTAATTTTTCTCAAAATAATATTTACCGTCATCCTTGTAAGCGATAAACGTCATGACCGTCAGACCGGTGAACCCGTCGGTTACATCCCATGCATAGGCATATTCCAGCACCACGCTGGTAACATCATTGTTAAAAAGGGTGGCGATAAATCCGGCCATGTTAACATCATCCAAATCCGAAGTGCCGCTCAATGAGCCGCTGTTGCCATAGCCGCTTTCAAAGCCAACCCCGTAGCAAAACTTTAACGCAAAGCCAGGAATGGTTGTGGCATCTTCAAGACCTAAATTGAAAGAAGCACCGTCAAACTGCCAGTTGATAATCGTTGCCAGAGAAGATCCGCCTTCAAGGCTGTAATTGCGATATTCCAGCGGCGGACCTTCGGTAGAGGGACGACGACCCAAAGACAGGTTATACGGTACCGATCCCATATAGTTTTTATAGTTAAAATAGGCCCGTTCAAGGCGAATGGTGTCTCCGTGGGGCAGGCTCGATGTGGTGCCGTCAAAAGTAACGTCTCCCAGGCTCCCCTGGTTAAACTTAACACCGGTGCTGTCGCCGAATACCTTGTATGCTGCCAGACGGCCGGCAAAACTGAGTTGATCGTTGACTTTGGCTTTCATTTCCAGGCGGAGCCGATTGGAGAATATGACGTCATTGTCGACACCCTTTTCCTGCAGTACCTGAATGGTAGAGCAACGATTGTGCCAAATGAAAAAAAGATGATGTATAAATAGATAATATGTTAGTATAATTGAAAAAAAGATCGTCTCGTTTTTTTCTTGCATTATTCGATTATATTGCTATGTTAACAGGTGTTAACTTAACAGGTTTACAGTTTTAAGGAGAATAAGTATGGATATCGGCAGTCATTGGGAAACGATAATAGAAACCTTACAAGACGGTGTTGTGGTGATCGATCTTGAAGGCAATATCATGTCCGCAAATCCCGCAGTTGAGCGGCTGACGGGTTATTCATCTGAAGAACTGATCGGAAAGTCTTGCCGAATTTTGAACTGCACAGGATGTAAAATCAAAGGGGGGGGACCTGGAGAGGTATGGTGCAAGCTCTTTTTGAAGGGCAAAAGCAAAAACAAAAAATGTTTGATTACCCACAAAGATCGCAGAACAGTACATATTATCAAGAGTGCAACGGTGTTGCATGATAAGGATGGAGAGATCATCGGCGCCGTAGAAACCCTGACCGACATTTCACAGATGGTGCGCCAACAACAGGAAATTGTATCTTTGAGAAGAGCATACCACCTGGACGATGGTTATTACGGGATACTGGGTAAATCTGTCGTGATGCAGAACCTGTTCGAACTGATTGATAATGTTGCCCAGTCGGATACTCCGGTCATAATTCAGGGTCAAAGCGGTACGGGCAAAGAAATGGTGGCCCGGGCAATTCATCAGGCCGGCGTTCGTCGTGACAAGCCTTTTGTGAAAGTGAACTGTGCGGCTTTGAATGAAAATCTTCTGGAAAGCGAACTCTTCGGTCACATTATAGGTGCTTATACCGGAGCCGATCGGACAAGAATCGGGCGTTTCGAGGCTGCCCATGAAGGGACCATCTTTTTGGATAAAATCGGGGACATACCCCTTTCGATTCAGGTAAAGCTTCTTCGAGTCTTGGAGGAAAAAGAAATTGAACGGGTTGGCGACCATCATCCCATTTCAGTCAACGTGCGTATCATTACTGCAACCAACAAAAACCTTGAGCAATTGATTGCCAAGGGACTTTTCCGGGAAGATTTATTTTTTCGTATAGATGTATTCCCGCTCCATTGCCCGACCCTGTCGGAACGGATGGAAGATGTTCCGTTTATCGTTCAGAGCTTTATCAAGCACAATTCTATTCAGAGCGGCAAAAAAATTCTGGGTCTGACACCCGAGGCAATGGAGATCCTCTCCTCCTATTCCTGGCCGGGGAATGTCAGAGAGCTTAGAAACGCCATCGAATACGCATTTGTTCTCTGCTCCGGCGGGGCAATTGGAAAACAGCATTTGCCTCCAAAAATTTTAAAGACCACAAAAGCTACTTCAAAACCAGCCATCTGTTACCAAGACGATTCGGGTGAACGTGAAAAGTTCTTGAAGGTTCTTCAACAAGCCGGCGGGAATCAGTCTGAAGCCGCTCGGATTTTGGGCGTCAGCCGGGTGACGATTTGGAAACGGATGAAAAAATACGACATTAATCCGGCAACAGACTTAAATAAAGAAAATGCTTAACATAAACCCTATTGTTTAAACCAAAAAAATGAAGTGCTTTTTGGAGGCTCAGCATATATGTCATCCCAAATTTCACTCGAGACTATTGGACATTTAATTCCCAAAAAACCCTATTATCTGAGAACACGTAACGAAGTTAGAATGTTTGAAGCTGCTTTTGATGCCAGACTTCCGGTAATGTTGAAGGGTCCCACGGGATGCGGCAAGACCAGATTTGTAGAGTACATGTCGTATAGGCTAAAGCGGCCTCTGATTACCGTTGCCTGCCATGAAGATCTGTTTGCATCGGATCTTCTGGGACGTTACCTTTTAAAAAAGGATGAAACCGTATGGATGGACGGCCCTTTAACCCGGGCGGTTCGCATGGGAGCCATCTGTTATCTGGACGAAATCGTTGAAGCCCGCAAAGACACCACTGTGGTCATCCATCCCCTCACCGATAACCGGAGAACCCTCTCCATCGACAAAAAAGGAGAGATCGTTCAGGCACATCCGTACTTTATGGTGGTGATCTCCTATAATCCCGGGTATCAATCCGTTCTGAAAGACCTCAAGCAAAGCACACGCCAGCGGTTTATTGCCCTTACGTTCGATTATCCCGAAGCCAAAAAAGAGGCTGAAATTGTATCCAACGAAGGGGACATCGACATGGAAACCGCCTTGAAACTGGTTGCGCTGGCCGGAAAAATAAGAAACATTAGAGAGCACGGTCTCACCGAAGGGGCAAGTACCCGGCTTTTGATATATGCGGCCCAGATAATCGGACGGGGCATACCCGTGCACGAAGCCTGCCGGAGTGCTATTTGCTTCCCGCTGACCGACGACGCCAGGCTCCAGGAAACCCTTAATGATCTCGTTGAGGATATATTCTAACTCGACCCCGTGCCCTCGACTTTTCCTCAATGGGTTTAATGGTATAAGATGCGCTCTAAAAGCCATAAAACCGATTCCCTCGAACTCCTTGCTTTGGCAGATCCGAATATTGCGGAAAGGGTTCGGGTTGTTCTGGAACAGAAGGAACCCGAGGTTTCCGATCCACCCATTAAGATGCTGGTGGAAGAGGCATTGTGGGGTCTGTCCCTTGAGATTTCCTTTGGTCGGACCCTCGCCTTTAGCTTTGCAGACCTCATCGGCAGGGCAAGTCCACAAAAAATTGAATGTTACCGAAATCTGGTTCGCAAATTCGGGAAACAGGGCCCGACTCTGGGACGGATCATGGCGGAGCATCTCGTGCCGGTATTAAAACACGGCGACACCCGGCTTTTAAAACGTTTTCTGCAAACCCTTGAGGTCATGCAAAACAAGGGAACCTATACCCTGCAAGATCCCCTAAAAGCACTGTCGGAACTTTTAAATAAAAAAGACATTGAATCTGCATCCCTTTTTATTGATCTTTTGGGCGACGCTTTTGCCGGAGACATGTCGTATGTTCAGAGTCAGCATTTTGCTCGTATCCTGCCGAAAGCCGTACTCGCCTTTTCTCCTTTAAAACGAGTCTGGCAAATCGAACAACTGCGGCGAATTATAAGGGCCGATTTTCACATGACCAACGCCTTTTTGGACGGCCTGGAAAAAGGACTGTATCTGCTCACCAAAGATGCTTTAGACAGATTTGTATCCCTGGCCTTAGACAAATTAAGGCATAACCCTAAGCTTGCCTCAAAATTTTTATCACTGGAATCGAAACTGGGCATCGATACCTATTCGGATTTGCAGGTGACCGTCCCGCTGTCTGAACTTCAAAACCAATTAACCGGCTATCTTTGTGCAAGGACCGGTCTTTCCATTTCCGTACGGCCGCTGTCTTCTCTTTCCAGGTCATCCATAACAGATAACAGCGAAAAAGTTTTTGTCTGTTCAGACGGAAAATCCATCTATCTACCCGACGAAATCAGTGAATTTAATAAAAAATCGGAAAACATCAAACTTTATAAATGTCTTGTGAGGCTTGAAGCCGGACTTTATGAGTTTAATACCTTTGACTTTGACCTGGAAAAAGCCATGGAAAAATGCCAAGGGATTGGGGAATTAACGGCCCTTGATTTTGGATTCGAGCCCATGGAAAATCTAAAATCCAAAATCCGGGGGGATCTTTCCGATATGGAGCGCTTTTTTTCAGCATTCCCGGTTCCGTCCCTGGCAATGGATCTGTTTACCATTTTTGAGCATGGCCGCCTACGGGTATTGCTCAACAGACAGTACCCGGGCCTTATCCGGCAGACAATGCCGATGCTACAGGACAACGCAGCTCGAATATTAAAAGAAAATCAACCGGTGGGATTCTTATTTTTAATGTATCTGTGGATTGCACTGGGTATTTCTATTAAAGAGAATTTTGAAGGCACGGGAAGAATAAAACGTCAGGCCAAAAATATCGTGGATCTTTTCAACAGAAAAATCAACAAAGATCAATCGGTTGAAACATGTGCCGGGCTGGTGAACGAGACCTATGCAGACGTTGAAAGACAATTAAAACCACACGAAAGGTTCAAAAATTGCGAGAAATTTTATAAATCCATGCCCGTACCGTTTGGCCGAAGGTTACGACCGGATCTTTTCTTCTCCACCTACCGTAATTTTGAGGACATTGCAGCCAAGCTGAAAGTTCGACTGGATAACCAAGGGCTTAAAGTTTATAAATCGGATATCCGTCGACAATTGATCGCTCAAAACGGCGCTATTTCCCATGAGGATATAAAATCGCTTATACGCTGTGATCAAAATACCGGTCGGCCCGGGTTGGGACAATCTGAAACACACGTGGATCTGTCATGGCTGGACCTTGCCCAATTACTTGGCAGCACATCCATTACGCCCCTGTTCAACGACGGCGCTGTCGGACCTGTTTTCTGGTACAAAGAGTGGGACTGCAACCTCCACGATTATCTTTCAGCCCACGTGAGGATCCTGGACCGATTTATTCCGGAAGTCGAAGGTGACTTTTACATTCGCACCCTGAAGCGGCATCAGGGTCTGGTTGAAAGTATTCGATATGCCTTTGAGCTGTTAAAGCCGGAAGGGCTGATACGGTTGAGGCCGTGGGTGGAAGGAGATGAATTCGATTACCGGGCGCTTTTAGACTTTGCCATGGATAAAAAAACTGGGAAAACGCCCTCCGACAGGCTCTATATCAAGCGCCTTAAACAGACAAGAGACGTGGCGGTTCTGTTGCTTGTCGATCTTTCTCGCTCCACATCACATGGGATTTATAACTCGAAAGCAACTGTTCTCGACGTTGAAAAAGAGGCGATAGTGCTTTTTTGTGAAGCACTTCAGGTTGTGGGGGATGCATTTGCCATTGCCGGCTTTTCCAGCACCGGTCGCCTGGGGGTTGATTACATACGAATAAAGGACTTTGAAGAAAATATGAATGACCGGGTCAAATGCCGCATTAATGCTATGGCACCCCAACGAAATACCAGAATGGGAGCAGCGATCCGCCACGGGTATCGTCAACTTGAAAAAACCGCTTCAAAAGTTCGCTTGCTGATTATCTTGGGTGACGGATTTCCAAACGATATTGACTACAAACATGCTTATGCCATTGAAGATACACAAAAAGCCATATTCGAAGGCCGCTCAAAAAATATATTTACCCATGCCATAACCGTCCATTTTGCCGGAAACCCCAGGCTGGATGATCTTTACGGAAACGTTCATCATAATGTTATATCTGATATTCGAGAGCTTCCCGACAAACTTTTACGTATTTATGGCAGCCTGACGCGGCATTGATCTCTTGAGCAGTCGGGGGTTTTTATCATCCCCTTTAACTGATCGTCGGAGTGGATGATCTTTTAAAAAAACGGGTTGATCGCCCAATATGATATTTGTTTCATTTCCGGATAGTTGCTTTATTGACAACATCGCGATCAAGCATTACAGTGAAAAGTCATTCTCAAATAAGGCTACAAATGTCTTTTGCGGGTAAATTGTTGCACCAAGGAATTCATATGAAACGTATTCATAACCGTGAAAAAGAACAGTTTAAAAAGCTTTTTAAACAAGAAAACATCGATGATTTTGAAGATCGATTCAAGATTCTTGAAATTTTTCTTCAAAACGAGCACCACTTAACGGTGGGCGAACTGACCCAACGGCTTAATGAGATCGGTTATCAATTTACATCCGATTTTGTCAGAGATACTCTGAAGTTCATGTGCCGGTTCGGTTTTGCCCGTAGAAACAGGTTTAACAATGGAGAAGTTCGCTATGAACATCGGCATTTAGGCCAGCATCATGATCATATGATCTGTACAAAATGCAGAAATATTTATGAGTTTGAAGACGAACAACTCGAAAATATTCAGGTCCATATCGCTGCAACCCATAATTTCCACATACTTCAACACAAGATGGAAATTTACGGTATCTGTTCCAATTGTCTTAAAAATCACATACAACCCATTCCCCTTGCCAATGCCAAACAGGGCGAACGGTTTGAAATCAAGGATTTTATCGGAGGTGCCACTGCGCGTATGCGTTTATTGTCCATGGGCTTGAGAATCGGAGACAAAATAGATGTTATTAACAACCTCAATAAAGGACAATTGGTCATTGCTGTGAGCCATCAACGGTACGTCCTTGGGCGGGGTTTGGCAAAAAAAATTCTGATAGAACCTGTAAGAAGCTAACCTTGACGGCGTCGAAAAAAGTCCCAGCTAAAATTGAATTCATGACTTTTTACGATATCATCAACCCTGGAGATGAGTTCATGTTGTTGAGCGAAATGAAAGAAAAACAGACCGCAAGAATCGTCCGTGTCGGCGGGAACGGAGCCCTGCGTAGAAGGATACTTGAAATGGGCATCTTGAAAGGTTCAGAAATCTATGTTGAAAAATATGCACCGTTGAGGGATCCTGTTGAATTGATTGTAAAAGGATACCACATATCACTTCGGGTTGAGGAAGCCGCACAGATCACCGTTGAACACATAAAGCAGAAAAATCATAATGCATCAAAAACACCTTTCCATCGCCCTTGCAGGCAACCCTAATTCAGGCAAGACCACGATATTCAACAACATGACCGGTACCCGGCAGAAAGTAGGAAACTGGCCGGGTGTCACTGTTGAAAAAAAAGAAGGCCATATAAAAAAATCCGGGTATGATTTAAAAATTATAGATCTTCCAGGGACATACAGCTTAACCCCCTTTTCCATAGAAGAGATCGTCGCGCGGAATTTTATCCTGGAAGAACGCCCGGACGTTGTTATCGACATCATCGACGCATCCAACCTGGAACGAAGTCTTTACCTGGCAACACAGTTGAGAGAGATTGATTGCAAAGTCTTGTTCGCCCTGAACATGGCGGATGTTGCCCAAACCCGGGGAATTAAAATCGACGAGAAAAAACTTTCTGAACTTCTTGATGTTCCGGTGGTTTTTACGGTGGGCAACAAAAACAAAGGCATCGATACGCTCCTGGAAAAGGCTATTGAACTAGCTGAGTCTAATTGTGTGATACCCATAAAGCGCAAAGTAAAATACAATAAGGACATCGAAGATTCCATTTCCAAACTGGAATATTTCATTGAAAGCCTGGCGGAAGGGTCCATTCCTTACAATATTCGATGGACAGCCATAAAGCTTATAGAAGATGACAAAATCGTAAAAGAGCGCATCCAACTGAAAACCGGAAAAAACGGCCGAAAGATTCTTAAAGAAGCAAGGGCGCAGCGGGATTTCCTCGTGGACCGATTCGATGACGAGCCGGAAATCGTAATGACCGACGAGCGCTACGGATTTATCGCCGGCATCATCAGGGAGATCCTCACAACATCTACAAAGCAGCGTGTGGATATATCTCGAAATGTAGATCTTGTGCTTACCAACCGGTTTGTCGGGTTCCCCATCTTTATTTTCTTTATCTGGGCTATGTTCCAACTCACATTTTCATTGGGGGTCTATCCAATGGAGTGGATCGGCATCGGTATAAAGCTTTTTTCCACATCTCTGGCCCAGGTGCTTCCGGATAATATTTTTAAAGATTTTCTCATCAACGGCGTCATTGCGGGTGTGGGAAGTGTTATTATTTTCCTGCCGAATATTTTGATTCTTTTCTTCTGTATCGCGCTCTTTGAAGATACAGGCTACATGTCCAGGGCGGCGTTTCTGATGGACAAAATCATGCACCTTATCGGGCTTCATGGCAAATCGTTCATCCCCATGCTGATGGGGTTCGGATGTAACGTTCCGGCTATTATGGCAAGCCGCACTTTGGAAAGTGAGAAAGATCGAACCCTTACGATTCTCATCACCCCTTTTATGTCATGTTCGGCCAGACTTCCGGTGTACATTATTCTAGCGGGCGCTTTCTTTGGGGCCCGGGCCGGATCCGTAATATTCGGCATATATATATTGGGGATTGTACTTTCAATTATAACCGGCCGTATTTTCCGATCAACCCTCTTGAGAGGTGTTGACGCGCCGTTCGTCATGGAACTTCCGCCATACAGAATTCCGATGATCAAAAGCCTCCTGATTCATATGTGGGATCGGAGCAAGGTGTTTTTAAAAAAGATGAGTGGCATAATCCTTGTCGGTTCTGTGGTGATATGGGCACTTTCCGCATTTCCGAGAAACATACCGTATTCTATAAATTATGCTTTAGAAATAGAACGGGTCAAAATATCTTTTCAAACTGAAATAGCAACGGCCTATGAACCGGAAAAAGCTTTATTAACACAGAAACGTGATCTTACTGTGGCAAAATTTGCAAGGGCCAGGCAGGCTGAACATGCTGAAAAATCTTTTATGGGTCGTATCGGTAAAGCTGTAACGCCTATCTTTGAGCCCATCGGCATTGACTGGCGCGGAAGCGTGGCCCTTCTTGCCGGCTTTGTCGCAAAAGAAATCGTTGTAAGTACCATGGGAATACTTTATGCTGCTGACGGAAATAAGGATTCGGAAGCCCTTAAAAATGCACTCTTATCATCCGATATGACCCCCCTTGGAGCCTTGTCAATGATGGTTTTTGTTCTATTGTACATGCCGTGCCTTGCAACATTGGCCGCCATCAGACGTGAAACCGCATCCTGGAAATGGATGATTTTCAGTATTTCATACAGTACAATCCTTGCATGGACTGCCGCCTTTATCGTCTATCAGGGAGGAATGATAATATTGACATAACATCCATATTGAATCGTTCTTAACCCGAAAGAAGCACTCTGGGTAACACGGGAGGCATGTAATATGCCGAATTTTGAACCCGTCTTTATTGAAACCTTCAATAAAGGGGCTCTGGCAGGAAAGATTGAAGTGGCGTATGAGATTTTAAAATCTTGCACGCTCTGTCCCAGAAGATGTAAGGTTGATCGGCTGGCCGGGGAAACCGGTATATGCAAAACAGGTCCAAAAGCCTATGTCTCCAGTTTTAATCCTCACTTTGGGGAAGAGGACCCTTTGGTGGGGAGCCATGGTTCCGGTACGATTTTTTTTTCGCACTGTAACCTTTTGTGTAACTTCTGCCAGAATTATGACATCAGTCACCTGGGTCACGGCGAAGAGATATCCAATGAGCAGCTTGCAGGTATAATGCTTCATTTGCAAAATGCCGGGTGCCACAACATTAATTTCGTTACCCCGTCCCATGTTGTGCCCCAGATCCTCTCCGCTGTGGAAATTGCCACACGGAATGGCCTTTCAGTTCCGTTGGTTTACAACACCGGAGGGTATGATTCGGTTGAAACGCTGAAACTGCTCGAGGGTGTATTCGATATCTACATGCCGGATTTTAAATTTTGGGATTCTGAGGTAGCACAAACCACATGCAACGCCGAAGATTACCCGGAGGTGGCACAAAAAACACTTATTGAGATGCACAGGCAAGTCGGTGACCTTATCATCGATGATGCCGGTATCGCCCGGCGCGGGATCTTGCTGAGACACCTGGTCCTGCCCCATGGACTTGCAGGAACCCGTAAAATAATGAGATTTATTGCACGCAAAATTTCATTGAACACATATGTCAACATAATGCCCCAGTACAGACCCTGCGGCCGGGCCGGTGAGATAAAGGGGCTGTCTGTTTATCTGTCACAAAAGGATTATAAAAAGGCTTTACAGGAAGCAAAGGAAGAAGGTATTGGAAGGCTTGACAGCCGAGAGCGTCGATTTGTTGCACGGTAATACCTTTTAGAATCAAATGAAAAATTATACATGGGCAATATTATTTTTACTATTCGTTTTTACAGGCGTGGCTTCGGCGGAACGCTTGGCGGTAGCTGTGTCAGTGGCCAACATACGTTCAGGTCCCGGAAAAAATCATGAGATCTTGTGGGAAGTGGAAAAATACTATCCTATAGATGTGTTTCAAAAGTCGGGACAATGGTATCATTTTCGTGATTTTGAAGGCGATAAAGGGTGGATCCACAAATCGCTTCTTGGGAAAATTCCGTCAGTGATTACCAAAAAAGAAAATTGCAATGTTCGATCGGGTCCCGGCCAAAGTTTTGCAATTTTGTTTACGGTTGAAAAAGGCGTTCCGTTTAAGGTAATACAGCGCAAAAATAGCTGGATTCACATCCAGCACGCCGACGGGGACAAGGGATGGATCTATCAATCTCTGGCATGGTAAGCTGACAGATTATCCGGGCTGTTTTATGGTGAATATCATGCTGAATGGAATCGGCTTCCCGGAAAGATAGCAAATCAGAAGAATGATTGCAAATCAGAAGAATAAGCAAAAAAGATTGGTTGTGGGTATCGGTTCGGCCCTGGTCGATATTCTTGTACACGAAGACGACGAATTTTTAGCGAAAACCGGTGCAGTTAAAGGTGGAATGAAATATGTCGACAGAGAGTTCATTGAATTGGCCGTGTCGCAAACCTCTAAAAAACCGATCATCATGCCCGGTGGGTCGGCGTGCAACACGGTGGTCGGCATCGGCAGGCTCGGAGGATCGGCTCGTTTTGTCGGCAAAAGCGGTAATGGTGAAATGGCCGGTCTGTTTGAAACAGGTCTGAAAAACAGCAACGTCGATCCTGCCCTTTTTAAATCATCTTCTCCCACCGGCAGGGTGCTGTCCATTATCACCCCCGATGCACAGCGGTCCATGTTAACTTTTCTCGGCGCCGCCTCAGAAACACAACCTGAAGAAATTACTGAAAATTGTTTTGAAAACGCTGCAATTGTTCATATTGAAGGGTACCTTCTTTTTAACGAAGATCTGATCATGGCGGCCCTAAAGAGTGCAAAAGCCGCCGGCGCACTTGTCTCTCTGGATCTTGCTAGCTTTACGGTTGTTGAGGCATCGAAAACCCTTCTTAAAAAAATTGTAAAAGATTTTGTTGATATTTTGATTGCCAATGAGGATGAAGCAAAAACATTTACCGGCCACGGGGACAAAATAAAAGCGGTCCGATCCCTATCTGAAAACACACAGATTGCAGCCCTAAAGATTGGGGAACGCGGCAGCTTTATTTCCCATGGCGGGAAAATCATAAAAATTGAAGCCATGGGAGGCGGGGCTGTTGTGGATACCACCGGAGCCGGCGATCTCTGGGCATCTGGTTTTCTCTTTGGACTGGTTAACGGTTATGGCCTCGAAAAATGCGGTAAACTTGGATCTGCCTGTGGTTACGAAGTGTGCCAGGTCGTGGGAGCAAACGTCCCGGAAGAAGGCTGGCAGAGAATAAAAAAATTGCTGGAGGAATAATGGCAAAAAAAAGAATATCCCGAGCTCGTAAAAGAGACCTCGCCAACCCTGACGAGTTTATAACATTCTGGACAAAATTATCCAATTTTGCCGCAGAAAACAAAGTGAAGGCTTTATGTGCCCTTGGGTTTTTTATGGTCCTTATTGTTGTTGCAGCGGGTTTTTTATATTTTTTAAAAAAATCCGAAGACACGGCATTTGCCCTGCTTCAACAGAATATTACCAAATATCAGACACTGCTTAAAGATACCGGACCGGAGAAGGCTTGCCTGGGCGTTGAAAAGGATTTTCAGTCGATTATTGAAAAATACTCGGGCAGGGCGGGTGGAAAACATGCAAGACTCATATATGCCAATATCTGTTACACGGCTAAAGATTATGACGAAGCCATAGAACTTTACAAGAAATCCCTTGAAGACTTCAATGATGAACCGTTTATTAAAAATCTCATTATTAACAGCCTGGGGTATTCCTACACTGTGAAAAAAGATTACAAAACCGCAGCCAAATATTTTGAAATGATTGCGTCGATACCGAATTACAGCATTAAAGATGAAGCCCTTTTCAATTTAGGGGAGATTTATAATGCCATGGGCGATAATGTAAAAAGCATCGATGCGTTTAAGAAAATTTTGTCCGATCATACCGGCTCAATATATACTGAAATTGCACAAGAAAAGTTGGCGGGTCGGATCCAGAGTTAAAATCCCCACAAAAAAAATGGCCAACCGGTTTTAAGCCGATTGGCCATTTAGAAGGAAAACAGATGAAGAAATTATTAGGTTGCAAAAGGAACTTGCAAGTTCCTTGCCAAAGTGGCACATAAAGCCTGCCAAATTTCTATTATTTAAATTTATATATTAATTATAGCAAGTTATGGTGAAAACTATTTGAGATGTTACGCGCTGCTTTTTTCTTAACCACGCCTTTTAAATCCGGAATTGTTCAAAATTTTGAACCGCAGCCAACAGCGAACAGCTTAACAGGCTGATTTAACAGCAAACAATCCCAAATCCGTCTGATTCAATATATTGAACCCCTTAAAGCTCAAATTAAGATATCCATTTAAAATGATAAGAAAAAAATGGTTATCCTCTTTGATTCAAACTTTTGAACCAACGTCCAATTTCAACTTTTTTATTTTCCAGTTAAGCCCGCTTTTGCCAATGCCGAGCAATTCGGCCGCCTGGGATTGAACATTATTTGTCAGTTTCAACGCCCTTTCGATCATCTTTTTTTCGATCATCGTAAGGGTTTCATCCAATTTCGCAATAGAAGGTATTCCTTCAAGATGCAGCATGTTATAAACATTGCTTCTGAATTCCTTGGGAAGATCTGAGACCTGAATGGTATTGCTTTGACACATCACCATGGCCCGTTCAATAACATTCTCCAACTCACGAACATTTCCGGGCCAACTGTAATCGAAAAAAAAACGTTCAACTTCCGGATCAAGACCGGTTACCGTGGTACCGGATTTATATTCCTCTCCATATTTATGGATAAAATGATCCGCCAACAGGCGAATATCTTCCTGGCGGTTCCTTAAAAGAGGCAGGACAATATGTACAACATTCAACCGATAATAGAGATCTTCTCTGAATCGTCCTTGGATCATTTCATCTTTAAGCCTCTTATTTGTAGCAGTAATAATACGAATATCGACAGAAATCGACTTTATCCCTCCAACCCTTTCAAAAATTCTTTCTTGGAGGACCCGTAAAAGTTTCACCTGTAAATTTTGTGAAAGTTCGCCGATTTCATCGAGAAAGAGGGTGCCGCCGTCAGCCAATTCAAAACGGCCTTTCCGCCTTGCTGCGGCACCTGTAAATGCCCCTTTTTCATGGCCAAAAAGTTCACTTTCAAGAAGCGTCTCGGCAAGAGCACTGCAGTTCACCGCAATAAACGCTTTATCGCGCCGCGGGCTGTTAAAGTGGATCGATTTTGCCACCAGTTCTTTCCCGGTACCACTTTCACCTTGTATTAAAACCGTGGTGGCGGCGGGTGCCACTTTGCGAATCGTTTCGAAAACATCCTCCATCACCTTACTTTTTCCAATAATATTTCCGAAACTGTACTTTGATTCCACAGCATTTCTGAGTTGCCGGTTCTCTTTGACCATACGGTACATGCCGATGGCCTTATTAACATATAGAATCAGTCGATTATTATCGAAGGGCTTTAGAATATAACTGTAGGCCCCTTTCTGCATGGCCTCTACAGCTTTATCCACAGTGCCGTGAGCGGTCATCATAATAACCGGAAGATCCTTATCTTTTTCCTTAATTTTCCCCAGGAGTTCAATGCCGTCCATTTTGGGCATTTTCATATCTGTAAGGACCAGATCAACGTCGATATTTTTCAGTATTTCAAGCGCCTCGTAACCGCTGTTTGCACAAAAAGTTTCGAACCCCTCTTCTTCGAGAACCGCACTTAATATCCGCGGATAATTCTTTTCATCATCAACAATCAGGATGGTCTCCATGCCTATACTCCCTGTTTCACCGGCAATTCTACTTTAACGCGGGCGCCGGCACCCGGTTTTGCGCTAATCTGGACGCTTCCGCTGTGGGATTCAATGATATTTTTTACAATACCAAGCCCCAGACCGGTTCCTTTGGCTTTGGTTGTAAAAAATGGATCCCAAATTTTTTCCATAAGGTCTTGAGGGATACCTTCCCCGTCATCTTCAAAAAATATTTTTACCGTATTGTCCGTGGATTGTATTGCGACATGTATTTTGCCGCCCTCGGGCATCGCCTGCATCGCATTAATTAAAATGTTTAGGAATGCCTGATAAAGCATATCAGAATCGGCTGTTATCTCCGGAATATTATTGTCATAATGTTTTGCAACCGCATAGCCTTCCTTTTCAATGTGTGATGCCAAAAAATTAATGTTTTTCTCAAGAACAGCCTCGACATTGCAATCCATGAGATTTGGAATTTTGGGTTTCGCAAAATTTAAAAAATCTGTGATAATATTATTTAATCGGATTGATTCTTCGATAATGATATCTGGAATAGAATTCGAAGGATCGTAATTGGTCATTTTTTTCTTTAAGAGTTCGGATGAGCTTTTGATAATACCCAATGGATTCCTAATTTCATGGGAAATCCCCGCAACCATTTCGCCCAGTGTCGACAAATGTTCTGCTCGGCTTAACTGCTCTTTGAGCTTGAGTCGTTCCTGGGCGCGCTTTTCAATGATGCTTTCGCCCCGTTTGACCACAAACAGAAGCGCTAAAAATAGAACCCCCATCACAACTGAACTGGTGGTAATAACACGGATCTGAAAATCGAAAATTACTTTATAGTCATCTGTTAAATCCTGAACTATTTCCACAACACCAAGTACCGGACCGGATATCCGGGAGAGTGGTTTCTCTGCGCGCAGGGGGGCAATTGTAATTAACCGGCTGTCTCGGGGAAATCCGAGTAAGATCCGGAACCAGTTGTCGCTTTGAATCAGCCTTGAAGTCGACTTGCCTAAAATTGCATCCTCATATCCTTTGCCCCCCGAATTTTCTTTGCCGATCACAGAGTGATCAAAACTGTATGATATTGTGTTGTCCATATCGTATATGTTGACCATATCAACCTTGAAGCTGTGAAGCGTGCTTCTGACGACTTTGTCCATCCATTCAAATTGTTCTTGATCACTGAGCCGAATCTTGCCGAATTTCAATGCAACCGGAATGATGAACTGCAAAAACACCTGATGATTCAGATTTTCGATCAGAAGGCTGGCGTAGTCTTCACTTTTTTTCTGCTGCATGGTCTTTGCCCCGTAGGAATTGAGCAAAGAGAGGACCAGCGTTCCAATGAATATTACGATCAGGCTTGTAAACGTAAAGTATTTGACCAACCTGAACGGCTTGACTTTTTCTTCTGCAGTTTGGGAGTTCATAAACAAGGTTAATGGCTCGGCATGGGAATATCGGGTATTGGCATGGGAATATCTTTATCTAAATTGAAAAGACGATTCCAATGCATTAAAAATAACCTTATCAAATTTCGTGCCCTTAAAGATTCGTTGATTGCTCGTAAGTCGCGTTAGCAGAGGGTGCGAAACTCGAGTGACAGTATGATCCGTAAAAATATATACGGAAACTGACCGCTAAAGTCAAGGTAATGCTTTATTTTCATTGACACTATAACAATTTAGCTTTCAGTTTTAAGGGACCGGAACAAACATTTTTTAAGATTTGTTTTATTGTACATATGTTATCGCTATTATTTAATACCATATATAGCAAATTAATTGTTAAAACCACAAAATAAAGTAATTAATTAAAATTTGTCTATAATTATACATAAAAGTTCTTGAACTTGATAATAATTTAAGGTAATATTGTAAAAAAACAGGCAATGGACAACCGGAACTTTTAGAACCATATGTTTTGTGAAATTTTGCAAATCTGCCAAAAAGGCTGTATAATGAAGGGAAACCATTTAAAAAAAATTAGAGAATCTTTGCTGATGAGCAAGACCGAATTGGCCAGAAAGGCGGCCGTGTCTCCCATTACAATTGCCCGCATCGAAAAAGGGATGCCGTGCCGACTTGAAACTCAGCGCAAGATTATTTTGGCCCTGGGTTTCGATCTTTCTGATAAAAATAAAATATTTGATGACTAAGAATCTATTATGTTTTTTGGAAAAAAAAATCATCTTATTGGCCTGGACATCGGTTCCAGAACTATAAAAGTCGCTGAAGTCGTTGACTCAAAAACAGGATCCGCCCTAAAAACCTTCAACACCATCGATATTGAACCTGAACTCATCGAAGAAGGTTCCATTAAAGATCCTGAAACTGTCGCCGAGTATATTCGTGAACTCTTTAAAGGCGTCAAACTAAAAAACAAGAACGTAGCGATTTCCATCGGCGGTTATTCGGTGATTGTAAAAAAGATCAACGTCCAGACCATGACGGAAGATGAATTGCACGAAACCATTCATTTTGAAGCGGAACAGTATATTCCATTCGATATCAACGATGTTAATTTAGATTTTCAAATCCTGGGAGAAAGCGAACACAACCCCAATCAGATGAGTGTCCTGCTGGTAGCAGCCAAAAAAGAGATGGTTAATGAATATATCAACCTTGTCCAGATGGCTAATCTGAACACCTGCATAATAGATGTTGACGCGTTTGCTCTACAAAATATTTTTGAATTTAACTATACCCCTGAAGATGAACATGTGGCCCTGATTGATATCGGTGCCAGCAAGACATCCTTGAATATTCTTAAAGGTAATTCCTCTGCATTTATGCGTGATGTTTCCCTTGGATGCGCACAAATCAATGAGAAGATCGTTTCTCTTATCGATTGTTCTTTAGAAGAAGCAGAACATATTAAACTTCATGAACAACCAGACATAATCTCCCCTGAAGATTTAAAAAAAATTGTTTCGTCTGTGGTGACTGACTGGTGTACTGAAATAAAGCGTGCCCTGGATTTCTTTTATTCCACATATCCCGAAAATCAGATAAACAGCTTTGTCCTTAGCGGTGGTGGCGCCAATATTAAAGAGTTTCGACACATTCTGGCAGCTGAAACGTCCGCTGACGTCGAAGTTATCAATCCTTTTAACAATTTATCAGCTGACAGCAACCGTTTCGACGCTTCCTATCTTGAAAAAATAGCGCCACAGGCTGCCATCTGCATGGGACTCGCAATACGAAAAATTGGTGATAAATGATACGAATCAACCTGCTCCCTTATCGCGCAGCACAGAAAAAAGAGAACATCCGCAGGCAGATCAGTATATTTGTCCTGGCTGTTATCATGGTCGTCGGAACCCTTGTGTATTATAACATAAGCTTGAACAATGATATCGATGCCCTGAACACCCAGATAAAAAACACAAAATCAATGTTGGCCCGGCTCGAAAAACAAGCCAAAAAGGTCGATGAAATAAAAAAGGCATTCAACACACTAAAACAAAAGACCGATGTTATAAAGAACCTGGAAACGAATCGAAAGATTGCAGTCCAACTACTTGATAATATGACAACACTAGTGGCTGAAAAGGTCTCTGCCTCTCAATCCGAAACATCGGCAGACAGCGACAGCAAGCCGGTAAAACGGTTATGGTTCACTAATTTCCAGGAAAATAAAGACAAAATAAACCTTCAGGGAATTGCCCTGGACAATAAAACCATCGCTGACTTTATGAGCCGTCTGGAAGCGTCCAACCTTTTTATGAATGTAAATTTAAAGACCATAAAACAACAAAAAGTAAACGAATTAAATCTTAAAAATTTTGAAATTATCTGCACCAGGATCTCCCGGAACAAATTGGCAAAGAAAAAATAAAACCGGTCCATGGTAAAACAATAACGATGAAAAAAATCGAACTCTCTAATTTATCAGAATTGTTTTTTGAAAATCTCGACAAGATCGGAAAGCTGTCTAAGCTTTATAGGATTCTGTTATGTTTGGGGATCCTCGCTGCGCTCATTGGCCCGTTTTTCTACTTCTCCTTTTTGCCCAAACTCAATACAATCGATGAATTGAAAAAGGAAAACGAATCGCTGGAAACCAGACTCGTCAGGGCAAGAGCAAAGGCAGGACAGCTGAAACATTTTCAGGCGAAGCTCAAAGAGGCGGAGATTGAATTCAAAATCGTAAGGAAAAAACTTCCTGAAAGAAAAGAAATACCGTCTCTGCTGTCAAGTATTTCAAGGTCTGGCCGGGATGCCGGTCTGGAATTTATTCTGTTTCAGCCACAGCCTGAACGAAACAAAGATTTCTATGCTGAAATTCCGGTATCGATTATGGTTACAGGCAGCTATCACAATGTTGCCCTCTTCTTTGACAAGTTGGCAAGGTTATCCAGGATTGTAAATATAGAAAACATTAAAATGACCACCACCAAAGGCGGCAACAATCTTACAACATCATGTACGGCTATCACGTACAGGTTCATTGAAACGGAGCAAAAAAAAGCTTCATGAGCCGAAGCATCAAAAAGACACGATAACTCATGGATAAACATCTTGTTTTCATACGCAGCATTCTCTGTATCGCCTGTTTTTTTACCCTATTGTGGGGTTGTGAAAAACAAGAGGAACCACCACCAAAATCACGGGAAATCACAAAAAAAATCATTATCACTGAACAGGCGACCCCAAAATTTCAACAGCCGGAAAAGATTGAAGTTGCAAAATCAGCCATCGTACAAGAGACGGCAACGCCCATACCCGAACCCACGCCTCAAATGCCAAAACAGCCTGTCGATACGACCCACAAAAACGTCGTTGCACCGGCACCTCCCACCACTCAAAAGGTTGAAAAATTGGAAACGGCCGAATCAGTTTCCATGAAAGCATCAGGAAAACCCACGCTGGAAATCGCACCTCAGGTTCCAAAACAAAGCGTTGCTTCGGCATCTCCCATAAGGCCCAAAATCCAAACGCCGGAAATATCCGATCTATATAATCCCGAAGCGAAGCTGAATCCATTTGAACCGCTCTTTAGAAAAGAACCTGAATCCATAGCTGTGAGGAAGAAAAAATCAAAAAGACGGACGCCCCTTACACCCCTTGAAAAGATGGATTTAAGCCAACTGAAGCTTTCGGCAATCATACTCGCACCCAGTGGAAATAGAGCCTTGATTCAGGAAACTTCCGGAAAGGGATATGTCGTAAAAGAAGGCACGCATATTGGAATCCACTCAGGCAAAATCGTTGCGATATTAGAGGATCAAATCATTGTTGAAGAAGAAGCTGAAAATATTTATGGCAAGGTTTCTATCGTAAAAAAATCCCTTAAACTCCAGAAACCTCCCGGAGAATAACATGAATTGTGAAATGAAAAAATGGTTTAAAATTGGAACTTTCGGTTTCTTTTTGCTCACTTTGCTGACCCTGTTTACAGGGTGTGCTTCCAAAACCATGGCCGTCAAAGAAACTCAAAAACCGACCGTCGAATCTGCTAAACCCAAGCGGATCACCCAAATAAGCATTGCCGAAGATTCTGAATCAAGCATAGTGAGGATTGGGGGAAACCAGTTGCTTTCTTATACTTCAGTTAAACAACCGTTTCCGCTGGGTGTTCTCCTTTATTTTCCTGACACCGCCCTCGACAATATACAATCGAATTTTACACCGGAGAGCGATATTGTCGCCGGAATTAAATCTTCTGAATTAACGGCCAAGGGGCATGCATCCAGAATCGAAATATCATTAAAGAAAGATGTTTCATACGAAGTCGTCCGCGAAGATACAGGCCTTAAAATAGTGTTCAAAAAAATACCGTCGATGTCCGTTTCCGCCAAACCGGAATTAGAAAAAAAAGAACCGTCGGGGGACACATCCATGGCGCACGCGGAACAACCTGCCGCCCCCGATCAAAAGACATTAACGCCTCAAACTGAAACCCGTGAAATTGCTCAACCGGAAGTTGAAAAAAATTCCCCGGCATGGATTAATCGAATCGATTTTTCAAGTGAAACGGCCGGAAAATCTACGATTATTATCGGAACCACAACACCGGTCAAATACAATGTGAAAAAAATCAACGATAAAAAACTCCTGCTCTATCTTTATCATTCAAAACTTCCAAACTATCGCCAACGACCATTGATTACCACACGTTTTCAAAGTGCTGTCGATCGGATAACACCCTTCCAGACGCCTGCCATGAAAAATACATCGGGTCTTGTAATTGAGCTGCGGGATTCTGTACCCTATTTTATCGAACAGACGGACAACCTGATTCTGGTTCATTTTGAAGCCTCTTCCGTGCCGCCCAGGCCCCTTGACACCGCCGAGCTTCCACCCTGGAAAAACGTTATGGCAGAAACGATTGATAAAACAGACGTCCCGGTACTGAAACCATCTGAACACAGAAAATTTAAAGCTCAAACCAGGAAATACACCGGCGAAAAAATCGCCATCAATTTTTTTGAAACCGACATTAAAAATGTTTTTCGTATCTTAATGGATGTCAGCGAAAAAAACTTCGCCATTGACAAAGATGTATCAGGACAAGTGACCTTGGTATTTGACAAACCGGTGCCCTGGGATCAAATCCTTAACATAATTCTGAAGATGAACCGGCTGGACATGGTTTTCGAGGGAGATATCATCCGTATTGCGACCCTTAAAACGCTCAAAGTGGAAGAAACGGAGCGGCAGGCAAAAATCGCAGCCGCGCAAAAGCTCGAAGAACAAAAAAAAGCGCTGGAGCCCCTGATAACAGAATACATTCCGGTAAACTATGCAAATGCAAAGGCGGATGTGTTACCCTCAGATTATACTAACCGAAGGACGCGGCACCATCAGCGTGGATGAACGCAACAACCAAATTATCATCACGGATGTGGCGGAAAAGATACAAAAAGCCAAAGAAACCGTCAAGCAAATCGACAAGGTCACACCACAGGTAATTATTGAAGCCAGGATTGTCGAAGCCAGTACGGACTTCTCAAGGGAGATCGGGAACCTCATGGGGATTAACATTCGGTCCAACCAATTTCGAAGACGTTGATCTAGGTGGTGATCTCTCCGGAGATATGAGCGCAATAAACCCGCCGACAAAGACTCTCGGAGAAATCGGGATTCAGTTTTCCAGATTAATCGGCGGCCAATTTCAAATACTGGATGCAAGACTCATGGCTGCAGAATCTGAAGGCACGGTCAAGATAATTTCCGCTCCGAAAATTTTAACCCTCGACAACAAACCGGCTAAGATCAAGCAGGGATTGGCCTATCCCTATAACAAACTGGATGCCGACGGGAATACAGTAATAGAGTGGAAAGACATCGCCCTTGAACTGCAAGTGACCCCCCATGTGACCCACTGACAATCGAATTGCAATGAATATTAGCGTAAAAAACAATGAGGTCGGTGCCGTCATTAATAATGAGCTGTCATTTACCACCAAGGAGGCCTATACCGACCTGCTGGTGGACGACGGGGATACGGTCGTTATCGGCGGCATCAGAAAAACGAGAAAAACCACGGGTGAAAGCGGAGTTCCGTTTCTAAAGCAAATACCGGTGGTAGGCTGGCTCTTCAAAACAAAATCCAAAACAGAATCCATGGAAGAGCTGCTGATATTTATTACCCCCAGAATCGTCCAGCTTGAACAACGCGCCATGCAAAATTGAAGTAATTTTAAAAAAGTGAGGGCGGGTATTGACAGGTGGAGGTCTTTACTAAAAATCGATCGTTTAATATTGATTAACAATTAGATCAAATTATTACGATCATTATCCTTTTCTAACATAACATCGCAAAATCGTGTTTGAAAGGTAACCAATATGAAATTCAGCCGTATTATACTAACTTTATCGTTTGTTCTAATAACTTTTTTTTCTTATCAGATAATAGGGTGTAGTCCGACTGGACCACTGAGAGCACGGATGAAGAAACTTCCGATACCACTCCGGAAGACGAACCTATTACTATTGACTCCGGCACCCTATCACTTTCTGCCTCTCAATACAGCGTTTTATCCGACAATTCCGACAGTTCGACGATTACCGCCACTGTTTTAGATGACAATAATGCCGTTGTCGAAGGAGTTAGTGTTACATTCAGCACCTCTGACGGACAGATCAGTGTTTCAACGGCAACGACTGATGAAAACGGAGAAGCCAAAACTAACTTTTCCGCAGGAACTGTGGAACAGAGCAATCAAACCGTAACAATCACCGCAACTGTTACCAATCTGACACCCAGGCAGATCCCAATCCAGGTTACAGGGACAACCATAACCCTTTCGCCCACCGGCACGACAAGCCTTGAAATCGGCGGAAGCGATACGTCCTCTTTAACGATATTGGTGCAAAATGCCGGTTCAAACCCCATTTACGATGCAGAAGTGGCTTTAAGTGTGGATTCGTCATCGACGGGTGCTGTCACGCTGTCATTGAACACAGGTAATACTGATATTAATGGCCAACTATCGGTGAACGTCACCGGCACCGGCGTGGGAGATGTAACAGTAAGAGCAACAACATTGGGTGCATCGGCGACACAACTTTACACCATCGGCTCGACGGGCAATGTGTTTGGCATTACCT
>PVMK01126864.1_pt1 | contig 54616 bp, 34 predicted proteins | sample 1853481 | NCBI WGS metagenome assembly PVMK01 (sample SAMN08533507, study PRJNA380276) | Marine sediment metagenome, whole genome shotgun sequencing project.
TACCTTCTCTTCAAGGCTCATCCTACCAAGTAAATCTGTTATGCGATCTTCAACTGAAATTCCAGATAAAGTAAAGGAAATGGAGAAGGAATTGGAAAGAATAAAATCAAAAATTTAAGAATGAAAAAGGTTTTAATATTTTGTTTCATTGTACTTTTTTATGAAGGTTTTTCACAGCAAGTGAAATATCCATATCAAAATTCTGAATTGTCAGTTGAAGATCGCATAACAGATTTACTTGGTAGGATGAGCCTTGAAGAGAAGGTACGTCAGATGGATATGTACAAAGGAGGTGACTTTAAAGAAAAAGAAGATTTTTCCGAAAAGAAAACTAATCAAACTATAGGAAAATTTGGAGTGGGGGCCATTCATGATATCTATCCTCAATCTGCAAAAATGATCAATGATCTCCAGCAATATGTCATTAAAAATAACAGGTGGGGAATTCCTGCTCTGATCATGTGTGAAATGCTGCATGGTTATACCGGTGAAGGAGGAACAGCATTCCCGATGAATATCGGTTTAGGATCTACATGGGATATAGAATTAATGAAAAAAGTAGGTCAGGTAATAGGTACAGAAGGCAGGGCTCACGGAGTTCATTACGGATTGGGACCGGTCCTGGGAATAGGACGTGAACCTCGCTGGGGAAGAGTTGCCGAGACTTTTAGCGAAGACACTTATCTGGCAAGTGAAATAGGTCTCGCGATGATAATGGGCATACAGGGTGATACACTGGCTTCTAACAGGGCTATGATCTCTGAGCCCAAACATTTTGCCGTACACAGTGTACCTCAGACCGGAAGCAATTCTTCACCGATCCTTGTTGGTGAAAGAACATCCAGGGAAGATTTTTTACCTGTATTTGAAAAAGCTTTTGTAAAAGGAGGGGCTTTGGGAACCATGTGTGCCTATACAGAACTCGATGGAATTCCCTGTGCTGCAAATCACTGGTTGCTTACCGATGTACTAAGAAATGAATGGGGTTTTAAAGGAATTGTTATTTCTGATCTGGGGGCTATCAAATACATTCAGACTACACATTTTGCAGCTGATTCTCCTCAAGATGCAATCCGTCAGGCTGTATCTGCAGGTGTAGATATGCAGTTCTATGATTTTAAATATGAATTCTGGCAAAAAACAATTATCGACCTTGTGAAGGAAGGTAAGTTACCTATGAAAGATATCGATCGTGCGGCAGGAGGTGTACTGCGATTAAAGTTTATACTGGGTTTATTTGAAGATCCCTATACAGAACAAAAATGGATCGATCAACGGTTTCATTCCAAAGAGAATCAGAACATCGCGCTTGAAGCTGGCAGAAAATCAATTATTCTGTTAAAGAATCAGCAAAATATTTTACCCGTCAAAAAGGATGTTAAAACAATTGCCGTGATCGGACCTAATGCAGATGTCTCAAGATTAGGAGGATATTCTGTAAGAAAAAAGAAAGGTGTGACTGTTCTGCAGGGTATCAAAAAAGCTGCAGGGCCGGATGTTGAAGTCCTTTACGAAAAAGGAGTTAACCTTATCGATAAAGGAGAAGCGATCTCTTCAGAATTTTTATTGACTCCTGATGGCTTGACAAAAGGATTAAAAGGTGAGTATTTTAACAATACAAAACTTGAAGGAAAACCGGTCGTAGTGAAAACAGATGAGAAAGTTGAATTTGACTGGCCATGGTTTCCTGTGGAAGGAATTGGCGATGATTTCTTTTCTGTTCGCTGGACAGGTTATCTGGTTCCTAAAACATCGTTTGACGGATGGATAGGTTTAAGTACGGATGATGGAATAAGATTGTGGATAGATGACCAGCTTATTATCGATAGCTGGAACAAAGGAGCTATCATCGAGAAAAAGTCAGTTCATTTGGATGCCGGTAAGAAATATAAAATTCGTCTTGAAACATTTGAAGGTCAGTGGGGAGCGAGAGCTCATTTGCGATGGGATTACAATAAGGTAGATCTGCATCCTGCAATAGAAATAGCTAAAAAAGCAGATATTGCTGTGGTAGTTTTGGGAGAATCCAGAGAGTTGGTTGAGGAAAACAGAGATGTAGCATCACTCGATTTGAAGGGCAATCAGGTGGCGCTGATCAAAGCCATTCAGGAAACCGGGACTCCTGTGGTTTGTGTTCTTTTGAATGGTCGTCCCTTATCGATCAATTGGATCAGTAAAAATGTTTTGGCCATAGTTGAGGCCTGGTTCCCCGGTGAAGCGGGGGGGATTGCGGTTGCGGATGTGTTGTTCGGGAACTATAACCCGGCAGGAAGATTACCGATAACCGTTCCGAGATCAGTGGGTCAACTACCTTTTTATTACAATCAGAAACCATCGACCATACATCGATATGTAAGCGAAAAAGATACACCTTTATACCCTTTCGGATATGGTTTGAGCTATACAGAGTTTTCTTATGATAACTTAAAACTTGATAATAAAGTAATTAAAAGGGACGATATTCTTACTGTAAGTGTAGATGTTAAAAATACGGGAGATCGTGACGGGGAAGAGGTTGTACAATTGTATATCAATGATGTCTATAGCAGTGTTACTACGCCATTAAAGACCCTAAAAGGGTTTGAGAGAGTAACTATTAAAAAAGGTGAAACAAAAAGGATTACTTTTAGATTGACTGCCGACGAATTATCTATTTGGAATCAGGAAATGGAAAAGGTTGTTGAGCCTGGAGAATTTGAAATTATGGTTGGAGGGAACTCACAGGATCTTATTATGACTGAATTTAGTGTAATTGAATAGAAATATTATGTCAAACTAGTGTTTTACAGGTATTTAAAGATGAAATTAAAATTTATCGCATGCAAAAAATAGTTTTTATAGTTACCATTCTACTTCTTCTTGACTGTCATGCTCAGGACGACTCAATAAGAAGAATAGCGATACAAAATGATAGTGAATTAAGTTATGCATCTCCTTATGATGTTGGGCTCGACTCGGTAGTTATATACACCAAAGTAGATTCTATCATGACTAATGGAATTCAAAAACAGGTTTTTCCGGGGGCTCAGCTGTTAGTGGCAAAAAACAATAAAATAATTTTTCACGAAGCTTATGGTTTCCATACCTATGATAGTATTCAAAAGGTAGCACTGAATGATATATATGATCTTGCATCAGTGACTAAAATAACCGCTCCTTTACTGGCTCTGATGAAATTAGTTGATGAGGGAAAATTGGATCTGGATGTCCCATTCAGCACCTATTGGAAAAAGTGGAAACACATAAAGGATAAGCAAAATCTGACCCTGAGAGAAATTTTGGCACATCAGGCAGGCTTGGAAGCTTATATTGTTTTTTTAAATGAGGTGATAAAAAAGGGCAAAGTAAAAAAACGGTTTGTTCGAAATATTCGATCATCAGCTTATGAAAATCAGGCATATGATAGTCTTTATGTAAAGAATCGATTTAATAAAAAAATGTATCGCAAGATAAATCGATCAGCAGTCGACACTGTGAAAAAATATCGGTATTCCGGCCTTACATTTCTCATTTATCCCGAATTGATCACCCAAATGACCACTGTAAATTATAAGGATTATCTTGAAAACACCTTCTACCGTCCTTTGGGGGCTAATACCACTGGATTTCTTCCTAAAACCTATAAATATCCGAATAGCATTGTACCTACAGAACTGGATACCGTATTTAGAAAAACATTGACAAAAGGTTGGGTACATGATGAAAATGCGTCGTTATTAGGCGGCGTTTCGGGAAATGCAGGTCTCTTCTCTACTGCCACTGATCTGGCAAAAATTATGCAGATGTATATGCAATACGGTACTTACGAAGGAAAAAGATACTTTTCTGAAAGTACAGTAAAAGAGTTTACAAAAGTACAATATCCGGATAATGAAAATCGTAGAGGCTTGGGTTTTGACAAGCCCTTGCTGGACAATTCGGATCTTTCACTTTCAGAAGCCTATCCTGCCCCTGAGGCTGGTAAAGACAGCTTTGGGCATGGGGGCTTTACAGGAACTTTTGTATGGGCTGACCCCGAGAATCAATTGGTATTTATTTTTCTGTCAAATAGGGTATATCCCACTCGGGAAAACAGAAATTTATATAAATTAAATATTCGTGTGGCACTTCATCAGGTATTTTATAAATCGAAATTACCCTGAATCCATTTAAGAATAAATATTCATAGAGAGAATAATAATTTTAAACTAACAAAGTATGAACAATATAATCAGGAAAAAGACCAACCTAAGCTATATCTGGTATTTAAGGATAAGTGTATTTATTATTGTAAGCTTTAGTTCGTGCAGTGATAATAAACTCATTATTGCTGATCAAGGAGCTTCTAATTATGAAATTGTTGTATCAAAGAATGCTTCTAAACAAAATAAAATGAATGCTATAGTTTTACAAAACTATTTGGAAGAAATATCCAATATAAAATTGCCGGTAGTTGAAAATTATGATCAAGGTTCAAAAAAAGATAGAATAATATTAAGGACCGACGCTACTCTTCATTCAAGTGAGATAAAAATGAGATCTACAAATAAGGATATTATTATTTCTGCCGGATCGGAGAAAGCTTTAAATAATGCTGTCTTTGAGTTTTTAGAAGTTTATTTAGATTGTAAATGGTATGCGCCTGATGTAGAGGATATTCCCAAGAAAACTCTTTTAGTGATTGACAAACCGATCTCCTATAACTATGAACCGGTAATTACAACGAGAACAGTGCATTCCCGACTTTTTTATGACTATCCGGTTTTTGCAGAAAAGCATAAAGTTACTGATGTTTCCTTTCCATACTATGTACCAAGTGCCAGAGTTCATACTTTTCATAAATTTATCCCTGAAGAACTATTTTTTAAAGATCATCCTGAATATTTTGCATTAAGAGGAGATAAAAGAACGCCAACACAGCTATGTCTTACGAATGAAGCCGTACTTGAAATAGTCAATGATTCAGTAGCATCTCTTTTTCAACAATATCCAAATGCTCAGGTAATTTCTGTTAGTCAGGATGACAATACACAATATTGCGAATGTGAAAATTGTAGTCTGATAGATAAAGAGGAAGATAGTCATTCCGGAACCATGATCCATTTCGTAAATAATGTAGCTAAGAGCTTTCCGGATAAAACCATTTCTACATTGGCATATCAACACACCAGAAAACCACCCAAAGTAAAACCAGCTGAAAATGTATTAATTACGCTCTGTTCCATTGAGTGTGACAGGAGTGCACCCATTGAAGAGAAATGCACGGACTTTGCGGATGATCTGATTGGATGGGGAAAACTCACCGATAATCTTAGAATTTGGGATTATACCACACAGTTTACGAATTTTCTCGCTCCATTTCCAAATTTACTTACCATTCAACCCAATATTAAATTTTTTAGAGATCAAAATACCAAATGGATTTTCGAACAACACAGTAATAATCCCAGTGAGTTATTTGAATTACGCTCTTATATTATGGCAAAATTATTATGGAACCCGGAACTGGATTTTAATGATCTGATCATTGAGTTCACAGATGGATATTACAAAGAAGCAGGGGTTTATATACGGAACTATATAGATCTTGTTCATGAAAAATTATCAGAAGATCCGGATTTCTTTTTATTTCTATATGGAGACCCTTCACAGGCATTTTATTCCTATTTAAATGCGGACCTGTTAGAAGAGTACAATTCTTTTTTTAATGAAGCTGAAAAAGCTGTTTCTTATGATCCGGAAATAGTTGAACGTGTTCAGGTGGCCAGATTGAGCACGGATTATGCAATTTTGGAAGCCTGTAGAAAAGGGTTAACAGAGAGGTTCAGTTTAGTCTTAAAAGACGATCAGGGGTTGAGTTATGTCAACCCCTTGGTTACAGATAAATTAGAAAATTTTTATACAACTTCTAAGAATAAGAACATAACTTTAATGAACGAAATGGGATTCACGGTGGAAGAATTCTACAATAGTTATAATAAGGCCCTGACGGTTGCCAATCTGCCTAACAAGGCTAAAGCTAAAAAAGTGACCTTGCTTACAAAACCAAAAAAGTATGCCAATGAAGATCCCCAGACGCTAACCGATGGTGCCTTGGGTGGTAATGGGTTTTATGCCAACTGGTTAGGTTTTGAGGGAAATAACTTGGAAGCGGTAATTGATCTTGAAACCAAAGAAACCATAAGTTCTATTTCCATGGCATTTTTAAAAGTTACGAATCATGTAGTTTTTTATCCAATGGAGGTAAGCTACTATTATTCAAACGATAATAATAAATTTATCAAACTCGGAACCATAAAAAACAAGGACCCATTGACAAAAAAGACCAAGGTAAACGAAATTCAGTATTTTAATCTTGAATTTCCAGAGGTAGAGGCACGTTATGTCAAAGTCATAGCTGAGAATATGAATGAGGCTCCCTACTGGCATCATGCCTCCGGAAACCCTTCCTGGATCTTTGCTGATGAAATAATAATTGATTAAAATGAAAAAATATATCCTAGTTATAATTTTAATCATCTCGAATGGTATCTATTCACAAAACTCAAGTGGTGGAGGTGAAGCTTATACAAATCTAAAAACAAATGTTGAAGCTTTAAAGAAATTTCAAGATCAGAAATTTGGGATGTTTATTCATTGGGGACCTGTGGCATTAAGAGGAACTGAGATCAGTTGGTCAAGAGGAGTACAAGTTCCTATCAAGGAGTATGATAATCTCTATAAAGAATTCAATCCGGTATTATTCAACGCATCAGATTGGGTTAGAGCGGCGAAAAATGCAGGCATGAAATATATTGTGCTAACAACAAGACACCATGATGGTTTTTGCTTGTGGGATAGTAAATACACGAATTATGACATGGCAAGCACACCTTATGGAAAAGGTATAATTAAAGATCTGTCAATGGAATGTAAAAAACAAGGTATTGATCTTGGATTCTATTATACTATCTGTGATTGGCATCATGAGGATTATCCGGTTGTCTATCCTGATGAAAATTATAAATTCCATGAAGAAATGGAAATTACAGACCCTGAGGTAAAACAAAAGATGGATCGATATATTGTTTATATGAAAAATCAATTGAAAGAACTCATAGACGATTATGATCCTTCCATTATTTGGTTTGATGGGGAATGGGAATGGGCATGGACACATGAAATGGGGATGGATTTGTATGCCTATTTAAGAGAAGTAAAGGAGGAACTCTTAATAAATAATCGTGTTGATAAGGGCAGAGAAGGAATGGCCGGTACCACTAAGAATTACAAATATGCTGGTGATTTTGCAACTCCGGAGCAAGAGATCGGTAAGTATGATGTGACAAATGCATGGGAATCTTGTATAACAATTGCTAACCAATGGGCATGGAAGGCAAATGATAAATTAAAGACGGAGAAACAATGTATACAAACATTAGTACGAACTGTTGGAGGAGGAGGAAATCTATTGTTAAATGTTGGCCCTATGGCTGATGGCAGGATTGAGCAAAGACAAGTTATTAGGTTAAAAGAAATTGGCGAGTGGCTCGATCTTAATGGGGAAGCTATATACGGAACTCGAGGCGGACCATATTTACCAAATGATTATCTGGTCAGTACACATAAGGATAATAAAATTTATTTACACTTATTAAAACACCCTGAAGAGAGTATAAATTTACCCTTGCCTGATGGATATTCAGTGAGAAATGCTCATTTTATCAATCAAACGAATTTACTTAATTTAAAAATTAAGAATGGATATTTTGAGGTAAAAATACCTGAAAATTTACCAAACCGAGTTGTATCAGTAATTGTACTTGAAATGAATAAACCAACGATCAACATTAATAGTATTCAAAGAGAAGTCTATTAATAAATTGTAAAAATGAAAACCATATTATTCACATTTACGATTTTAGTATTAGGGAGTCTAATGGGTTCATGTCAATCCGGAGACCTAAAGATTCAAAGAGATCCCAACATAATTATTATTCTGGCGGATGATTTGGGTTATGGTGATCCACAAGTATATAATCCTGAATCAAAAATACCTACTCCTAATATAGATAAATTGGCTGAAATGGGTATGCGTTTTACAGATGCTCATACGCCGAGTAGTGTCTGCACGCCTACTAGGTACGGACTATTAACGGGTAGGTACGCCTGGCGTACTGAATTAAAGAAAAGTGTTCTGTGGGCATGGGATAAACCTCTAATAGCAGCGGACAGACTCACTTTTCCCAAAATGCTGAAATCTAAGAATTATAATACGGCTTGTATCGGAAAGTGGCATTTAGGCTGGAGATGGCCATCCGATGAAAGTGACGGATATATTAATGACACTATTTCTATTGGAGATTTTAACCTCAAGGGAAGAAATGATCTATGGAAGAACATTGATTTTTCAAAACCACTTGGAGGAGGGCCTCTGGAAGCGGGATTTGATTATTATTTTGGTGATGACGTACCAAACTTTGCACCTTATGCATTTATTGAAAATAATGAAATGACCAAAATACCTGATCAGATAAAACCAAAAGACATGTATGGCGGTCCGGGACCTATGACTAAAGGTTGGAATCTTGAAAAAGTGATGCCGGAAATTACAAATAGAGCTGTTAAATATATTAAAGAGCAGTCTCAAAATAAACAGCCTTTCTTTCTTTATTTTGCTTTGACAGCACCACATACGCCAATTGCACCAACTGATAATTTTAAAGGAAAAAGCGAAGCTGGGTTATATGGAGATTTTGTTCATGAAGTCGACTGGTCTGTTGGTCAGATCATCAATGTACTTAAACAAACAGGGGAGTTCGAAAACACTTTACTGATCTTTACATCTGACAACGGTTCTCCACAAAGAGATGGTATTGATATGGGAGGAACTATTGGTTCTGTTAAAAGATATGGCCATGATCCAAGTAAACCTTGGAAAGGAATGAAGGCAGATATTTGGGAAGGAGGGCACAGAGTGCCTTTCATCGCTTCATGGCCTGGTAAGATACAAGCCAATACAGTAAGTGATCAAGTTATTTGTTTGACAGATATTATTTCTTCAGTTGCATCCATTTTGGGAATTTCAACGGTAAAAGGAGAAATGGGAGATAGTGTTGATATATCGCCCATTCTTTTGGGTAATGATAAACTGGTTAGAGAGAGCATTGTTCATCATTCGATAGATGGAACATTTTCCATTAGAAAGGGAGAATGGAAACTTATTTTAGGAAAAGATTCAGGAGGTTTTAGCAAATCTTTAAAGATCAAGGGTATTCCGGTAAGTACTGAAGGACAATTATATAGATTAACAAGTGACCCTACAGAACAACATAATTTATACGATGAAAAGCCTGAAATAGTCTCGGAATTGACTACCTTATTGAATAAATATAAAAGTCAGGGTTATAGTAGCTAAATAAAAGGAATGAATTAATAATAGCCCGTTAAGATTTTATATAATATTGGTTGTCAGTTGTATACAAAAACAACGTTATTTTTACAAACTCCTAAAAGTCAGCATTTTGCGTCTTTGCGTCTTTGCGAGAAACAAAAACTTAAAGAAGTGTTGACCTAAAAGATTGATTAAAAACCTTATGAGCAAGTTAAAAAACATCAAAATAAAGAATTATTTTCTACTCTTATTTTTATTAATATCATTTGGAGTTAATGCCCAGAAAGAGGATTATAAAAAGTCCTTAAACTTTAAAAATTTATTTGGAAATGGAATGAAAGAAGGCGTGTCCTGTTATCGGATACCGGCCTTAGTAACGGCAACAAATGGGCATTTAATTGCTGCAATTGATGAAAGGGTTCCATCCTGTGGCGATTTGAAATGGAGTAAAGACATCAACATCGCCATACGTCGTAGTGAGGATAATGGGCTGACATGGTCGGATATTGAAATAATTGTAGATTACCCAAATGGGCAGTCGGCTTCCGACCCGTCCATGATCGTTGATAAAGAAACGGATGAAATTTTCCTGTTCTATAATTTTATGGACCTGGAAAATGAAAAAGATATTTATTATTTACATGTAATTAAAAGCTCGGATCATGGAAAAACATGGGGCGCCCAAGCAGATATTACTTCTCAAATAACAAAGCCGGAATGGCATGATGATTTTAAATTTATTACGTCAGGACGTGGAATTCAAACGAGTTCAGGCAAATTATTACATTGTTTGGTGAACTTAAAAAATGATTTACATCTTTTTGGAAGCGATGATCATGGCAAAACCTGGTTTTTATTGAATACACCAATAAAAGATGGAAATGAGTCTAAAGTGATTGAATTGATGGATGGATCCTGGATGATAAATAGCCGGATAAATCAGGGAGGAATGCGCTATTCTCATATTTCAACAGATGATGGCATGACATGGAAAACTAAGAAGGAGCCGACTCTTGCTGACCCTGGTTGCAATGCGAGTATTATTCGTTATACAAGCGTCGAAGATGGACATAAAAAGAATCGACTACTTTTTTCTAATGCCAATGATAAGGAAAAACGTCAAAATATGACGATCAAACTAAGTTATGATGAAGGGAAAACGTGGACAAAAGGGAAGACTATTTATAGTGGTAGTTCCGCGTATTCATCATTGACTGTTCTCAATAATGGAGAGATAGGTTTATTTTTTGAGAAAGATGACCATAAAGAAAATGTTTTTGTTAAAATGTCCTTAGATTGGTTGACGGATGGTATGGATAAATTAAATTAATCTCGATTATGAAATTATTTGCATCTCTTTTTTGTATCCTTTTGGTGAATCTATATGTTGTTTCCCAAGATGTTTTGGTAGAGGCTGAAAGTTTTGACGATCCGGGAGGATGGGTGGTAGACCCTCAATTCGTAGAACAGATGGGTTCTCCGTATCTGATGGCACATGGGATGGGAGAAATCGTCAGAAATGCAAGTACAAAAGTAAAATTCCATAAGAAAGGCAAATACAATATTTGGATTCGGACCATGAATTGGGCCCCAGGATTTTGGGAGGCCCCCGGCAGGTTTAAATTAAAAATTGGCGACTCAGTTCTGGAAAAAACTTTGGGAACGAGTCCTGATTGGGGATGGGAATATGCAGGCGAGACCAAAATTGGAAAAAACAAAAAAGCAGAAATAGAGTTGATAGATCTAACAGGTTTTAATGGTAGGTGCGATGCTATTTATTTTACAACTTCAAATAAAGAGCCTCCATCAGCCCCAAATAACTTGACATCCTGGCGCAAATCCGTTATCGGGGAACCCAATACTCCAGAACTTACGAAAACCTATGATTTGGTTGTCGTAGGAGGTGGAATTGCGGGGTGTGCTGCTTCTATTGCTGCTGCAGAACAGGGCCTTAAGGTCGCTTTAATTCATGATCGACCCGTTCTTGGCGGTAATGCCAGCAGTGAGATACGCGTACATACTTTAGGAATTTATGGCAATTTTGAACGAATTCTAAAGATGCTCGACACGGAGCATTATCCCAATGGATCTCCCGAAGCTCAGTTAGATCAAAATAAAAGGGATAAAAATGTAAAAAGTTATGATAACATAGATTTGTATTTAAACTGGAAGGGCTATGACGCCATAGCCGAAGATTATACAGTGAAATTTGTGGATGCGAGACAAACCTCTACTGGTGAAAGAATGAGGTTTAATGCTCCCTATTTTGTTGATTCCACGGGCGATGGTTGGATCGGTTTTTGGGTAGGAGCCGAATTTTCGTATGGGCGTGAGAGTGCCGATACATATGGAGAGTCTTGGGAAGAATGGGGAGAATTATGGAGTCCCAAGAAACCGGACAATGTCGTGATGGGTTCATCCGTTTTGTGGCGTTCTAAAGAAATGGAGACAAGGCAAGAATTTCCAAAAGTACCTTGGGCTATGGCCATAGCCAAAAGTCATGAAGCTGTAAATGGAGAATGGCAATGGGAATTCAGCAGGAATGATCTAAACCAAATTGATGATGCCGAAGAAATACGGGATCATATGTTAAAAGCCATTTATGGATCTTTTTACAACGCTAAAAAAAATCCTGAAAATGAAAATCGCAAGCTGGAATGGGTATCTTATTTGGTAGGCAAAAGAGAATCCAGAAGGTTGGTTGGTGATTATATCTTTACTTTTAATGATGTCATAGAGAACCGCAAATTCCCAGACGCAGTAGTTATTGAGGAGAGGGAAATTGATGTTCATTACCAAACTGTTCTCCAGGATGAAAATAATCCTGATTTTATATCGGAAGCGATATTTTACAAAACTCCTCAATACTATATTCCCTACAGGAGCCTATATTCAAAGAATATCAACAATCTTTTTATGGCCGGAAGAAATTTCAGTTGTTCACATGTTGGTCTTGGAGGACCAAGAGTAATGCGTACTACTGGCCAGATGGGAGCTGCGGTTGGTTTAGCCGCCTCGTTATGTAAAAAATATGATGTGAACCCAAGGGAAATTTATACATCTTATTTGAAAGATTATTTAGAGCTTATTGAAATTCAGAAAATAGAAAAAACCAAGCGAAACTAAAATGAGGATTACCATTGGGGTCATAACATTATTTATTACTACTATGGGTTTGGCACAGTTTGGCACACAAAAAGTAGTTCCCAATATTTTAGGAGATAGCATTTTTAACGAAAGCCCGGAGTTCTTTACAATGGAATGGAAGAAAGGAACAGTGCTTACAAAATTGGAAACAGACATCTATATTGATAAAGACTCTACCGGTCTTCAAAGTGTGAATATGTTGGTAGACGAAAAAGGATTACCGGTTTTATACAATTCCAATATTTCTGCTCCCGTTTGCGCTGATGGCGAATGCAGATTGATGGAAATTCGATTGTACTGGAATATTTTGGGGAGATACGCTGGTTTTGACCGGATTAAAGGTTTGCCTTTGACCAAACATGATCACGATGAGTTTTTGGAAGCTGACTATTTGAAATTACATCAATTATTGATCGATGATAATTCGATTTTGAAAAGAAGAGAAATAGAAGATCTGGTAGAAACACCTAATGATTCCTTAATGGCAGATGTGGATGGCATTTCCGGTGCGACAAAAGAAGAGGTTAAGGAATCGGTTGTTTCGGGAGCGCTTTATTCTTGTTATATTGCATGGAATCTGGTTCATGGTGAGGTGAAGAGTGAAATTATGAACCATACTCTGTCGTTGATGAGCGATGAAATGGTTATGGGTATGCTTTACAGCAATAATGTGGATTATCAGTTCTTTGCTTTGAATACATTGAATGGGTATCAATATGAAGATCAATATATTAGAGTCGCGGAAATTTTCAAGACAGGAATACCTTTGGTGCGAACCTTTATAGTGAAAAGTTTGCCCCGGTCTTTTTGGAAATCGGATGAGTTACAAAAACCATTTTGGGAGTGCTTTTCCATTATTGACGTTAACAGCCGTAGCCTAATGCTAGATCATTTAGAGAAGGCCCCTGAATCAGTCATTGAATCAATTTCCAGAGAATTGCAGATTATGACGAAAAATCAGCTAAAAAAGTATCTGCAAGATCTGAAGGAGCGGGGAAATTTAAGTGCTGTGACCATGATGAATCTTGAAGACTTTGCCATTTCAGAAAATGCCACGCTTGTTTATCTTGTGAAGGAGTTTCTGGAAGACAAAAATTAGAGGAAATAGGTTGCAGGATGACTTTCATTCCTGTTTTATACAGACCAAACCATTAAGGACTTAGGGCCATAGGTTTTTTAAAACTAGATTAAATTTGAGTATCAATATGACAAGTCTCACCCTTAAATTATGAAGTCAAATTATTTATATCCGCTTTTATTTATAATACTAATCTCTTGCAAATTTAAAAGTAATGTAAATGATGAAGAATTATGGATCATATCTGCACCTGCAGTTAATGAGTTCACTAAAATTGACAAAAATGGGCCAACGGTCATTCCAAACGGCAGGTATATTTCTCCTGCCGGTAAAAGCATTGTAACCGCTCCCCATCCCTATGGATTGACTTTAAGTCGAGATGGAAATATTGCCGTAACAGCTAATTCAGGAACCAGCCCGTTATCAATAACCATTGTTCGTAATATCTTATCAGAAGAGCCAGATGTGCAACAAGTACCCCCAGGGCCATCCACGGATAAAGGGGTATTGGCATCTGTATTTATGGGTCTTGCTATTTCTCCTGATAATCAAACTGTTTATGTAGCAGGAGGACAGGAAAATAAAATTTATATGTTTGATATTGATACAGGTGAGAAGAAAGATAGTATAGATTGTTCTTATGTTTCGGATAGTGCAAATTACTCTCATGGGTATATTGGAGATATGAAGTTGTCAAATGATGGGTTAACACTTTACGCCGTTGATCAGATCGGATTTAGAATGGTAATTGTGGATACCGAATCTAAAAAACTGATACATTCTGTACCGGTTGGACGATACCCCTTCGGGATTTGCCTGGCTCCTGATGAAAAAAGGGTTTATGTTGCTAATGTTGGCATGTTTGAATATGATGTTATCAGAGAGAGCCCCGAATCCGATTCGAAAATAAAGCCTATTGATTATCCGGCTTCAGCCTATGGTTCAGAGGAAATGATCCACGGAATTGAAAATGATACTATTTCAATTAAAGGACTTGGAGAATTGAATGTCTTAGAAGCGTTTTCCGTATTTTCAATTAATCTGGAAGACCCAACGAATCCGACGGTTGAATCAAAAATTAAAACTGGTCATTTAGTTGGAACCCTTATCGATGGTATTCCTGCGGTAGGTGGATCCAGCCCAAATTCAATTGCGGCGACTGATGAGTATGTATTTGTTAGTAATGGAACCAATGATAATATTTCCGTTATTTCCACCGAAAAAGATACTGTTATAAATACCATTGATCTAAAGCCTGATGCCAGAATTAGTCAATTCAGAGGTGTGATTCCCTTTGGATTGGCCATAAGTCCTGACCAAAAAAGATTGTATGTTGCCGAGTCAGGGATAAATGCAGTGGCTGTTATTGATGTTGCCAAACAAGAAGTTCTAGGTCATATTCCAACAGGCTGGTTTCCCTCAAAAATTGAAGTAAGTAAAGATGGAAAAAAACTCATCATTGCAAACGCAAAAGGGTATGGGAGTGGTCCAAATGGAGGAGTGAATTTTCAAAGAGAAGCAGAAGGAAGCTATATTGGTTCCTTAATGAAAGGTACAGTGCAAATAGTTGATATTCCAAGTGATAAAGAATTAGAAGGATTAACGAATCAGGTAGTTGCCAACAACTTTAATTTTCGCAGGTCAACCGATAGTTCTTTTAAGAGCAGAATGGATAATCCCATTCCATTGTATCCCGGAGAAAAAGAAAGTCCGATAAAACATATTGTTTTTATCTCCAAAGAGAACAGGACCTATGATGAGGTTTTTGGACAGATTACAAAGGGAGTTGGAGATAGTACTCTTGCACGTTATGGAAACAATGTTTCTTTTACAAATAAGGATAAAACAAGTTCTGTTTCCAATGTTACGGTTATGCCCAATCATTTGGCCCTGGCAAAAAGATTTGCAATTTCTGATAATTTTTATGTTGACGCTGATGTTTCCGCAGATGGGCATCGCTGGTTGGTGAATACCTATCCAAATGAATGGTGTGAGACGGCCACAGCCGCAAGCTATGGGGGTAATCGAAGTTTCAGGGCAGGCTCAAATGCACCCGGAGTTTTCGCTATGAATGGGGCAGCAGGAGCAATTTATCCTGAAGATTATAATGAAGCAGGATCAATGTGGGACCATTTAGAACGTAATAAAATTGATTTTTATAATTTTGGGTTTAGTGTTATGTTCGAACCTGCACTTTATAAAGTAGAGTACAAACACTCCGGCATTCATCAATATATCAATTATCCAATGCCACAACCTCTTTTTGATCGAACTTCCAGGATGTATCCAACCTATAATATGGCAATCCCGGATCAATTCAGAATAGACCAGTTTAAAAAGGAATTTGATCAGAAATGGATTTCGGAAAAAGATAAAATGCCTGAATTTATTACGGTTATCATACCCAATGATCATGGGGCAGGGGAAAGACCTGAAGCGGGATATCCTTTTCGGGAAAGTTATATGGCAGACAATGATCTGGCCGTAGGTAGAATTGTTGAATACCTTTCTCATACGCCATATTGGAAAAATATGTTGATTATAATTACGGAAGATGATGCGCAGAACGGAGTGGATCATATTGATGCACATAGAAGTATTTTGATGGTCATTTCTCCCTGGGTAAAAAGAGATCATGTTAGTTCAGTACATTATAGTTTTGGTAGTATATTTAAAACCTTTTGGAATATATTGGGTATGCCTTACCTGAATCAATATGACGCCGGAGCCACTGATCTATCAGATTTTTTTTCCTCAGAACCAAATTACAAACCTTACGATGCAGTTGGGGTAGATAAAAGAATGTTCAACCCTCAAAAAGCTCTGGATCCCTTGAATGAAAGATTTGACTGGAAAGCTGTTGAAGATTCTCCTAAAATTGATAATGTAGAGGATATGTTAAAGAATAGTAAGGAACAAGATGAATATCGTTTAGAAAACAGGGAAAAAAATAAGGAATAGCGGATTAAACAAAATAAAAAAACAATATTATTAAATAAATTGTAATTGTGAAAACCCAATCTAATATTATAGACAATAAAAATCAACGTTGTATGGAGAATGACAATTCTGATACAAGTTGCTGTTGTTCAACTCAAAATACACAGCCTGTAATTGAGCAGGCTAATAGGGTACAACGCCGAGACTTTATAAAAGTAATGGGGCTTGGAATTGCTGGTTTAACAATTGATTTTAACCATCCGTTAAGTGCCGGGCTTTATCAAAAAAACTATCAAATACCAATTGATAAAAATTTAGATCCTGATTGGGTGAGATCATTATATGAAAGAGGAACCCCAGAGACATATACAGGTAAGGGTCTGGTATACATTGGAATGCCGGTTGGTGGTATCTGTGCGGGACAAGTGTATCTTGGAGGTGATGGTAAATTATGGCTTTGGGATATTTTTAACGATACAAAGGAGGGTGTTTCAAGTGCTGTTCATCAGTTAAATGGAAGAAAAGTGAGAGCCAGAGATGGCAGTAATTATATAGTACCCATAACTCAGGAATATCCTTTTGATCAAGGATTCGCTGTTAAAATTCAACAGGGAAATTCCATGTGGTCTAAAAGATTAGATTATAAGGGATTTAAAAATATTACGTTTAAAGGGCAATACCCCGTTGGAGAAGTTACTTATAAAGAAAAGAATATACCGCTAGAAATAATTCTAAAGGCTTTCTCACCATTTATACCCTTAGAAGTTTCGTCTTCAAGCTACCCTGCAACAGTAATGCATTATACTGTAAAAAACACAAGTGGTAAAGAAGTTAGTTGTGAACTATCTGGTTGGTTAGAAAATCCGGTATTAAATTATTCAGGAGTTGCAACCGAAGTACAATTGAAAAATACAATTGTTAGCAATAAAAGGACTTCATCCTTGCTATGCGAGGCTGTTTTAGATGAAAGTGGATCCGGATTAGATTTTGAATTCTCTAAGAAAAGAGATTATGGCGATTTTTGTTTGACACTCTTAGATACCGATGATACAGTTAACGTAACATCTCAAGAAGATATTTATAGGGAGATGTTATTCCCTAGTGAAAATGAATATAAGGAGTCAGTAACCGATACTTTTGGAATTAGTTTGCGTGGAGGGTTTAAGTAAAACAGTGACGTTACAGCCTGGAGAAAGTAAGGAAATTTCATTTTTAATTAGTTGGTATTTTCCTAATTTACGTGTTTATGGTGACGAATACGCAGGAAGGTCATACAAACAGAGATTCAAAAATTCACTTGAAGTGGCACATAATATTGCTCAAGATTTTGAAAGGTTGTTCAGAAAAACACAAATGTTTACAGATACGTTTTACAATAAATCAACTTTGCCCTATTGGTTCTTGAATCGAACCTTTGCCAACACATCTACACTAGCAACAGAAACATGTTACTTACTGGAAGATGGACGGTTTTGGGCTTGGGAAGGTATTGGATGTTGCCCGGGCACCTGTACTCATGTTTGGCATTATGCACAAGCTGTAGGTCGCGTTTTTCCGGAATTGGAAAGAAACCTAAGAGAACGTACAGATTTCTCTGTAATTGAAGAAAACGGGAAAATAGATTTTAGAGGAGGATTAGCGCATAGAGATGCTGCAGATGGACAGGCTGGAATTGTGTTGCGTTCGTATCGGGAACATCAAATGACATCTAACGAGGACTTCCTTAATAAAAACTGGAATAATATTAAATCTGCTTTAAATTATCTAATTGATATGGATAAAGAAGATGGTGAAGCCGATGGGTTGATCTATGGAGAACAACACAATACATTAGATGCGGAATGGTACGGGAATATTCCTGTCATTATTTCATTATACCTTGCTGCACTGGCAGCCGGTAAAGAAATGGCAACAGAAATGAATGACCTAACGTTTGCAAATTTATGTAGTAGTATTCTAATGAGAGGACAAAAGAACATTGAGTCTTTGTTTAATGGTGAGTATTTTATTCAAAATGAAGACCCGGAACATAAAGATGCAATTGGAATTGGAACAGGATGTTATATTGATCAGGTTTTTGGCCAAAGTTGGGCTTTTCAGTTGGGATTAGGTCGATTGTATAATAAAGAGATGATTCAGAAGTCCTTAGAAGCCTTATGGAAATATAATTTTGTTCCAAACATGGGCGATTATAGAAAATCTTTACAAGAAAATATTGCGGGTCGCCCATATGCCATTGATAATGATGCAGGTTTAGTGATGTGTACCTGGCCAAAAGGAGGTAAGAAAAGTGATTGGGAAAAACATTGGCAATTTGGATATTTTAATGAATGTATGACTGGCTTTGAGTATGAAGTCGCAAGTCATATGATATGGGAAGGTAAGGTCCAACAAGGATTAGCCATAACCAGAGCGATTCATGATCGTTATGATGCCGGGAAGCGTAATCCTTATAATGAAATTGAATGTAGTGATCATTATGCCAGAGCTATGGCTAGTTATGGTGTTTATATTGCCGCTTGTGGTTTTGAATATCATGGGCCGAAAAAGAGCTTGGCTTTTGCTCCAAAGTTGACTCCTGAAAAATTTCAAGCAGGTTTTATTACGGCTGAAAGTTGGGGAACGTTTACACAAAGACAATCTGATAATGAACAATTTGGAAATATTGAAATAGTTTCTGGTCAAATGGCATTACAGCAGTTTTCAATTGCTCTGGATATTAATAAAAGACCTCGCAAAATTAAATTGGAGTTAAACGATATAAAATTGAAAATGGCATATACCTTGAACAAAACAGGGATACTTTCATTAACTTTTAAAGAAACTCTGTTGAAAGAAAGCGATGTGCTTAATTTGAATATTCAATATTAGAGTTTTATAAATTTCTTATTATTTTAATTGTAAACAAAGTACATATTATGAGTATGAAATACGTTCAACTATTAACAGGAATTATTAGTCTACTCTTTTTTAGCAATTGTAAAGAGAAGATCAAAGTTGTTTCCGATTCAGATAAGATGCCGGAAACTATAAATTTCATCTACAGCGAAATCGAAGGTATAGGGTTTGAAAAAGGTGTTACCAGACGAGACCCGAGTGATATTATTAAAGTTGATGATGTTTGTTATATCTATTATACGAAAGTGATGGGTCAGGCGGCCGGCTATTGGGGTAATATATGGTATGCTACCTCAGCCGATAATGGATATACATGGAAAGAAGAAGGACAAATATTAGGGGTTGGAGCTAATGATAGTTTTGATTCTCATGCTGTTTTTACGCCTAATATTATGGAAGTAAATGGTAAGTATTATATGTTTTATACAGGGGTAAAACCTACACCCGGAAGAACAGATGGCCAATTCGAAAATAATTCCACTAGCGATATTACCGCTCTGGGTTTGGCTGTTGCCGATGCCCCCAATGGACAATTCAAAAGAATTGGTTTCAAACCCATTTTAGAAATAAGTAATTCACCTGAAAAATTTGACAGCTATAGAATTGATGATGCATCATTATTATCAAAAAACGGAAAATATTTGCTATATTATAAAGGAAGAAGCCGGGCTCATAAAGCTGATGGCCCTGCACACACTATGATGGGAGTGGCAGTTGCGGATCAACCGGAAGGCCCATATATAAAACATCCTGATCCTATTTTAGATAAGAGTCATGAAGTATTGGTCTGGAAACAAGGAGAAGGGATTGGAGCTTTAGCATCAATTTCTTCTACACTTGAGTATTCGAAATCTGGTTTTGATTTTATGACAGATAAAAAGAACATAAGCATTAATAAAAGACCAAATGCCCCTGGTGCATACAGAGCTGATTTGACGGGAGGTTCCTCACAGAAACTTACCTGGGGTATTTCCATGATCCACAATGGGGCTGACAGTTATTTAGTTCGTTTTGAAGCGATTACTAAAGACGATGTTTTTGATAAGGGCAGCTTCGGTTACGATAAGACATTTCTTAAGAAACACTATAAGAACACCATTGTTTTAGAGGGTGATAATAAAAATTCGATGCTTGTGGTTTCTCCGGAATTACAGGGTCGTGTAATGACGAGTACACTCAATGGAGATCAGGGCATGAGTTTTGGCTGGCTGAATTATGAGTTGATCAAATCTAAAGAAATAATGGAACATATAAACCCAACCGGTGGAGAAGAACGCTTTTGGCTAGGCCCGGAAGGGGGACAGTATTCTATATTTTTTGCTCCAAAATCCAGTTTTGAATTTAATGATTGGTTTGTGCCATCAGTACTGGATACAGAAGCTTTTGATATTATTGAACAAGACTCAAGAAGTGTACTTTTCCATAAAGAGATGGAGCTAATAAATTATTCCGGCACTGAATTTAATATTGATGTAAAAAGAAAAATTACCTTACTTAACCAAGCACAAATTAATGAGAATTTGAAATTAGATACTGAAGATTATTCAGTAATAGCCTATGAAACATCAAATAATGTTAAAAATATAGGCGCTTTAGACTGGAAAAAAGAAACCGGTTTGTTATCAATTTGGTTATTAAGCATGATCAGCCCAACTGATGAAACCACAGTAATCATTCCGGTTAAGAAAGGAGCAGAAGAGGATTTAGGTCTGGTTGTGAATGATAATTATTTTGGGGAAATAGCAGTAGATCGATTAAAAACCACAAAATCTGCAGTATATTTTAAAGCTGATGGAAAGAGCAGAGGCAAAATAGGAGTCTCTCCGGCAAGATCAACTGGATTTATGGGTAGTTATGACGCGCTAAATAAAGTTTTAACAATTTTAGAGATCGCTGAACCGAATGCAACAGATAGCTATGTTAATTCGGCCTGGGAATTACAGGATGATCCGTACTCAGGCGATGTGTTAAATTCCTATAACGATGGCGCACTGGAGGATGGTGATCAAATGGGACCTTTTTATGAGTTGGAAAGCTCATCACCTGCCTTAGCTTTGAGTTCAGGGGAAAGCTATACTCATACACAGCGGATCTACCATTTTAAAGGAAAAAAGGAAATATTGAACAGGATCACAAAAAAAGTATTCAATGTTCCTATTGATGAAATCCAAAACGCCTTTTAATAAGACATATATAAATGTTACATTTTTAATTGATGAAACAAGTGGTTTGGCTTTACTTTTCGAACGATAATGGATCAATTCTTAAGAAATTGAATACAGCAAGGGGTTTTTATTTCTTTATTTATGTCAATTTTTTTTAATAAACCATTACTTTGATTTATGCCAAATACAACAATACTGTCTGAATCCTGATTGGCTACCAAAAGCCACTTTCCGGTGGGATCAATATTGATCTCTCTTGGCGTTTTGCCTCCGGAGGCTTCATACCCCACCAAAGACAATTTTTCAGATTGTTTATCAAACTGAAATATGGTAATCGAATTATTACTTCTATTCGATACATAAAGAAACTTTCCATTCGAATGCATGCGAATGGCTGCTCCACTCGGGGTACTGGTATGGTCATCAGGAAGTGATGGAAGAACTTCAATGAACTCGAATTTTTTTCCTGTATTTAGGAAACTAAAAACCTCAGCACTTAATTCAGAAAATACAAAGGCATAGTTCGAATCCGGATGGATCAACATATGCCTTGCACCAGCTCCTTTGCGTATACTTATGTCTGATTCCGTATTGTCGATCATTTGCCCTTTTTTACTATTAAGGTCATAAGCTTTTGCCAGATCCAGCCCAAGGTCAACAACGAATATGCCGTTTGTACCGGTTGGGTAAATCATATGGGCATGAGGAGCTTCTTGTCTAAGTTTATCAGGGCCAGTGCCTTTGTGTTGTATATTTTGAGTGAATGGAAGAATACCTCCATTTGCATCAATGGGGTAAACCAATACATTGCCAGACATATACGACGCTACTACTAAATGTGTTTGTGAATTTGACAAGCTAAGATGACAGGCAAATGACCCTGGTAATTCTTGTTCATTTATCAAGGTAAGGGTAGGGAGTTTGCCTTCCTGATTAATTTTGTAAGCTCTAATTTTTGGAGATTCATCCATGAGTACTTCTTCAACAGCATATAAGAATTTACCATCTTTTGACAGTGTCAAATAGCTTGGGTTCTGCGCATGGATTACATCAACTAGTTTTAGTTGTCCGCTGGTTGTATTAAAATCAAAGCAGTAGATTCCTTCTCCTTTTCCATCCAGTTCTTCGCTAATTTTCATAGTGTAGCAGCCTACAAATATTCTCATGCTTAAAGTTTAACTCTTTTATTATCAAATTATATTAAATTGAATTAAGGCAGTGGATCGTATAAACCTGTATTCCCCTTTTTCCAGAGCGGCATTAATACTTCTACAATATCAGGATTATCTGCCGCAATATTTTTTGTTTCTTCGGGATCATCGATAATGTTATACAGTTCTATTGTAGGACTTTCTTCTCTAAAATATTTTGTTAACCTGTACTTATTTGTTCTCATCGTGATGCCTTTCTTGAAATAGCTGTATGCAGCCTCTTTTCCTTTAGTGCCGGGAGTTTCTAACTGCTGCCTTAAACTGTTTCCGTCGATCCCTTCAACTGGGTCCATGTTGCACAACTCCAATATAGTAGGGTAGAGGTCAATACTTTCTACTATCCCATCAGCTCGAAACCCTTTCTCTTTAGCATAGGGTGATTTAATAATTAATGCACTCTTCAAGGCCTTTCCAAATAAGGTGTGTTTACCCCAAGTTAGATGATCTCCCAATTGCCATCCATGATCCCCCCAGAGAACTACGACTGTATTTTTGTCTAATTGTAATCGTTTTAACTCATCCAGTACTTTGCCAATTTGGGCATCCACATAACTAATACTTGCATAGTAGGCATGCTTTACTTTTCTGGAATAATCATCTGATAGAGGATTGTCAAGTCCTGCTTTTTCATCAGTAAGTTGATAGCCATTAAACTCACCGCTATTGTGTAAGCTGGCCGTATTTATGTTTTCAGGAATATGAGGAGCTTGGGTTAAGGGGATATCTTCTCTATTGTACAACTCCCAGTATTTTTTGGGAGCAGTAAATGGCAAATGAGGTTTAAAAAAACCTACACCTAAGAAAAATGGTTTGTCCCTATTTTTTAATTCCTTTAATTTGGAAATTGCAAGGTTTGCTGTTAATCCGTCGGGATAGCCTTCATCCGAAACATCAGCTTCTTCATAAGGTTTTACTTGCCGTTTCATCGACTGTCTGTTTTCGCCATTGGCATAGGCAAAAAAAGCATTCCATCCTGTTTCCCATTTTCCCGCATCAAACACAAACTCATCAAAACTAAGTGGTAATTCTTTTTTATCAGAAACAGGATCTGTATACCCATAAACCAAGCCATCTGCAGAATGGCTGATCTTGCCAACGCCTACAGTATAATACCCGTTGTTTTTTAGGTGATGAATAAAAGTTTCCGGCTTATCCGAATTCGTACTATATTGAATATTATTTCCAAGAAAATCGGGGCTTACCGGTCTTATTCCTGTTAACATACTATATCGTGATGCTCCACAAGTTGGTACTTGGACAAAGTGATTGGTAAAAGTTACTCCCTCGGAGGCAAGCTTATCAATGTTAGGTGATTTAATGATTTTATTCCCATAGCAGCCTAATTCTGGTCTTAGGTCATCAACACAGATCATTAACACATTGAGAGGTTGTTCTGAGTGTGTTGAATTCTCAATTTTATCACAGGATAACAAAGAAAGTTGTACTAAAATAAATCCTATAAATTTAATTTTACCCAATACCATATTAAATGTTTTGTTAGTGAAACTCATTTTTATATTTTCATCAAAGATAAAAGTTTATTTAAAGTGACCTTATTGCTGCTCCTAGTGCGTCGAGCCCAATAGACTGACAAACAGCATACTTATTCTGTTCTTTCATTTTTTTAATGTCCCACAAATGGACATCATCTGCTAATCCCCATAGCTTTCTGAACTGTTCAATATAAAGCTTATCATTTTCAATACTGGTGAATTCCGGTTGAAACTGGTTATTTGCTGGGTTACGTGTTTGCCAGATGGCATCAACTGTTGCCATAATGTTTTCATTTAGATCAACTCCTAGAAGAACTTTCTCTTCATTGGCTCCGAGATATCGCATCATTATACCCCGTCCGGCCAGATAATCGTTTCCGTGAACAGGACCAAAACTTGACAAGCACGGAGCCTCACGAATTATACCATCATTTTTACCGATTAATGCAGTTTTCACACCGTTGCCAATCAATTTAATTAGAGCACGTATTTTAGTCTCAAAAGCCACAGTATTAAAATCAGGGTCTATATTGCTTTTAACAAGGTAGTCAGTCAATTCATTTTTCACCGCCAACATATCTGTAAGAGCAGCAACAAGCATCCCCTGATCACCAGTCCAGACCCATCCTTCAGCCCATGGAGGATGTATTTTTTCCTGATAGGTCGATCCTTCAAAAAAGGCCATTGGCCTTTCCTGTATCAAAGCTCCGGATGGAGGTATTTTTTTCAAGTATTCATATTCATCGAGTTCAAACCAGTTTTCAAACCATAACCATTGTTGATAGGCCATATCCAGATATTTGTCATTATCATTGATATCTTCTTCTAATGATAAGCGGTATATCCGGGAAGAAAGCAGAAATAACAAAACGTTGGTAACGGTATTCTTAACCCCTTTGCTGATACCGTTGGCATCTCCGTTACTACACCCGTGTGGCACGGGAACGGAAGTTGTAGAATGGTCATAAGCTGTTTTCTTTTTATATTCCCAGCATAGGTCAGTTGAAAGCTTCAAGTACTTATCTGCTAGTTCTCTTTCATTTATTTTAAGTAAATGATTGCGGGCATTGAGCGCCATAAGTCCCCACCAACCAAAATCGTCGGCCCAAAGATCACCGGGATCAAAACTATTAAAAAAAACAAGATTTTCTTCCAACATATCTTTTACTTTTAGCTGCATTTCCCTAACAACAGGATCCTTCGGCCATCGTTGTTGTACTGCATCCACAAAGGTTAAGCAGGCATCAAAAGTATTGCCTCTTTTCCAAAAATCATTGAAGTTCCAAATCTTTTCAAATCTTTTAAAGGCAGCAAAAGACCATTCCTTTAGTTTATCTTCAATTTCGTTGTCGTTTGCTCTTTGAAATGCAAATAACATTTTAGAACTGGTCATAATCGCAGCAGAACTTCCTACTAGGGTAATAAATTTAAGTCTTTTCATATTTATTTATTGTTGATTATTCCCACCCTTTTATAAATGGCTTGTCAGCGCTTAAAAATTTAGCTTGAGCTAATTGAGTCAATAAAGAATCAGTTAAAGGCTTATTTTTCAATGCGATATTAAAGTTTTCTTCAGGATCACTACGGTGGTCATACAACTCGATAGCGACTGTGCTATCTTTTTCAGTAGCCCATCTAACAATTCTATATTGTTCTGTTTTTATAGTAGTTCCTAAAGCATTGTTCCTATAATAAAAACTTCTGGCAGAGGGCTTTCCTTTACTTTGGGGGTTACGAAGTAGTGGGACAATACTCTCGCCATCCAGATCATTGGCAACTTCTATTCCACATAATGCTGCCAAAGTTGGATATATATCTACCGTTTCAACCAATCCATTGATAACTGATCCATTGTTGGTAACACCAGGAACCCTCATTATTAGCGGACTATTAGTGGCAATGTTAAAATTTGTCATTTTACCAAAAACACCATGCTCTCCCAAATGCCAGCCATGGTCTGACCATAACAATACTATGGTGTTTTTGTCCAGATTTTGTTTTTTTAATTCTTCAAGGACTATTCCTATTTGAGCATCGATATAACTAACACAGGCATAATAGCCATGTTTAAGATCTTTTGCGCTTTCTGAACTCACAACACCTGGTCCGTCGGGCCAAGGGTAATGTGTAGTAACTTCAGGACTTTCGTTTAAGTTATAATATGTATTACTATTCTGTGGGGGATAGTTATTGGTTGCCATTGGTATTTTTTCTCTGTCATATAAATCCCAATATTTTATAGGGGCATTAAAAGGCAAATGAGGTTTGTAAAATCCTACTGACAGGAAAAAAGGATTACCCCCTTCTTTTAATTTCCGAAGCTGTTTAACAGCTTCCAAAGCATTTAAACCATCTGGATATCCAATATCATCAACCTCACCCGCCTCATAGGGTATTCGTGGGGTTTCCGTTCCAATTCTCATCGCGGTATTATGAGCATCACCATTGGAATAGGCAAAGAATGCCCTCCAAGGAGTTTTCCATTTACCAACTGCAGTATATGTACTGTCCCAGCTAAATGGGATTTGAGATATTTTTTGCTGGTCATCCATTACCCCACCGGGCTCATGAGTGATTTTACCAATGCCAATGGTTGTATATCCATTTTTCTTAAACAGGTGTGGTAGTGCAATTGCCTGTTCTGGTTCAATACCATTTTTTCTTAAATCTCCCCATAAGTCCCAACTCTGTTGGAATTTTCCTGTCAATAAAGTTGATCTGGACGGCCCACAAATAGCGGACTGTACATAATGATTTGTAAATAGAGCACCCTGGGAAGCAAGCTTGTCAATATTGGGCGATTGGATGATCTTATTACCATAGCATGCCAATTCTGGCCTTAAGTCATCAATACAGATCATTAATACGTTGTAGGGCTGGTCTTTCACCTTGTCCTTTGTTTGTTCACATGATACAATGAACACTAACATTAAAACAAACCCGAAGGTTTTAATTGCTGTTAATTTCATTTTAATCCTTTTAAATTAGTTATTGTTTGTTAATTTATCTTTCATGATATGTTCATTAAGCCCTTTCAACCCAAATAGGGCTCGACCATGCCAGTGCTTTATTTTTTTGGGTTACCCTGATATAATAATACAAAATATCATCTTCGTCCAAATAATTGTGGTCTGAAAAAACCTGTTCAAAAGCCAACGTTTCTTTATCCGTTTTAAATTCTTGTATTACCTTACTGTTTCTTAAAATTTCTATTTTTTCCAGTGGGTATTGCCCTTTAACCTCAATCTCCATTTTTGGAACCTCATCTGTGTAACAAGTCGAGCCTGAAATAGCTCCATTTACTTTGAGACTGACTACCATTTTATCTCCTGTAGTAGCAAAAGTACATCTACTTCGAAGGGCTTCTAAAATACCCTCTCGACTAACTTCTTTTACCCAAAGTGCTGCAACACCTACGCCCATATTATTATGGTCGCCGCTGGCAATAAAACCCATTTTGTATTTTTTTGTTTTTAAAGCATAATCTATAAAGGCATGTTTGTGATGGGTAGATACATGTCTTGAAATATTTTTTTCTCGTGGGCACCCCGGATATTCATTATTTCCCCTACATTGAAAAATTTCCACCATTGGAACGTATTTAGGATTGTTAACATTCCAATCCATTAAATGTACTTTATCGGCTGAATGATGTGGAATAGTGATACAGTTTATATCTTTTTTTTCCAGCATTTCCCATAACGCTGGTGAAATATTAGATTCTGGGGTGTGTGGGCAATAAATTTCATACTTATTTCGAATGTATTTTCTGGCATCTTCTGAACTTGCAAAAATTATATTGTAATGTCCAGCTCCATGTTGGATGTCGTCTAGATTTGGATCGGATTGTAAAGTCCATTCAATAGATGGGATAGCCACAAATTTTTCTGATTCATTGTAAAAATCAGCAAAGCGGATACTTTTTCTCCAATATAATTCGGTAGTGCTTGAAGCATGATCGGTGATGCCAATAAAATCGTAACCTTCAGAGAACATACCAAACCGGTAATCGTCATGTAAAGTACCATCTGTTCCCGCCGGCCAGCAATGAGAACTGTTAGAATGTTCGTGAAGATTGCCATAAAGTAAGGTATAGGTTTCTCCTTTAATATCCATTTTACACCTTTCCATTTTGGGATGACCACTAAACGTACTTATTGTTTTTTCATCTGGTAAGTATTCTTTGATCTGTGTCTCTTTAAAGTCAATTGATCTATATTTTTCTGATAATTCAGGAGCAGAAAATTCAAATACTTTTAATTCTGTTAGTCGCTTGCGTGTAGCTGTTTTTTCATTATCAGTCACTTCGCTTTTAAAGGTTTTCTCTAAACAAGTAGAAAACCAGAATTTACCATTTTCATCAAAGGCAATTGCTGGCGCGATCAACATACCTTTAACCTTTGTTTCCAATAAGGTAACTGGTTTCTGCCATCCATTTTCAGGATCTAGCCAACTTATTCTATATGTCCAGTACGGATCATCAAAATTACCTCCACAATGTGTGGCTAGGTATAAATTACCTTGTAAATCTTTTATAAATGTTGGTTTGTGATCATTCTTACCATCAAATAACCATTTACCTAATTTGTTGACTTCAACAATTTTACCATTCTGGTAAGATAATATAGCACAGCATCGATCTCCTGTATAATTATCGCCATCTTCCATTCGACTGTTGTTTCGATTATTTTCGTAACTAATCCACAAATTGTCCTGAGCATCAAAATTCAATGCCGGTCTGGAGTTAATATTAACACGGTCTATAAGCCCTCCTCCAACTGCAATAGGAATAAATTCTTTGACTTTAAGATTTTCTCCATCAATGATGCTCATTTCAATGTTTTGATGAAACCCATCTGTCAATCCATAGGCAACATAAAGATCGCCATTCTTAGCTTCTGCTATACTGGGATCAAAGCAACTGTTTTTACCTTTATCAATAATTATGGGTTGAGACCATTGACTGTTTTCAGATTTACTTATATAAATTGTAAATTTCCCCTTGTGTAAATTTTCCCAGGCAATCCAATTTCTATTTTTACTAGGGGCTATCAAAACCGGATTGATTGACTTCCCTGATTTTACAGGTAGCGTATATGGATTCTTAAAACCCTTTGTTTGACCAATAGCGACATTAATATTCCAGTTATCGCCCTCTATTTCTGTCCAGGCAACAACTGGTTTGCCGTTAGTAGCACAAGCTGCAACAGGAGTTTCGTATTGACCGCTTGATTTTGTTACTGGGTCTGTTTCTGCCCAGTTTTTCCCATCGAAGTGAAATGAAGATACGAATTCAGCATTTTCAGGATAACTGATTCTTCTAAGTGAGTACATCCACATCAGACCACTACCGTCTGTTACAATACAGGGATTCTCTTCTTGTTCATTATCAAAGCCTTTTAGTAGTAAAGTTTGATTTAAAGAGATTTCTTTTTCTTTGTCACTTAATGAACATCCAGTAAAAGGTATAGCCGATAACGCTATTGATGCCATAGTTGTGGTTTTTATAAACTCTCTTCTTTTCAAGCTCTTCATAATATTTATTTTTTATTAATTTGAGATATCAAGGCTTTCATATATCCCATAGCATACGCCATACCAGTATGCCATGGAGCGTTGCTTGTCATTTGAGGAGTATGATCAGGTATAAGAACTCCTTCAAATTTATTCTTCTTCAATATCCCAAGAATCTTTTTCATATCAATATCTCCTTCATCAATAAAAGTTTCTTTGTAGTGAGGTACTTTTCCCTTAACATTTCTAAAGTGAATATAGGCTACTCTATTTTGTTTGGTATATTGGTGGGTTGCCTTATAAATATCATCTTCAGTCATTTCTGCCAGTGTTCCTAAACAAAATTCCAACTGGTTGGATGGACTTGGATTAGAATCAATCAATTCCTGATACATGGAAGGTTGATACACCAAACGAGGTTGTTTTCTTACAAACTTTAACGGAGGGTCATCCGGATGAGCCGCCATTATAACACCGGCCTCTTCCGCTACCGGAAGAATTTCGTTAAGAAAATTTCTTAACCTTCTCCATAATTCTTTATGCGTAATCTCGGGTTGAATACCTTCCTCGGCTTGCTGGTCATAGATCATATTCCAGATCATTCCTTTGGGAATAGGTTGCTCTAAAATATGGTTAGTACCATTTAAACCGACAGAAGTAGCATTTCCTCGTGCCGAATCTTCAATAATACGTCCGGAAACACCAGCTAAACTAAAGTTATAACCAAAAACAGGGATGCCTGCTTTTCCAACATTTCGAATGGTTGTTTTCACATTTTCCATATGCAATACCCTTTTTGGTCCATCGAGTAATATATCGTACCAGTGAGCCGGATCGAAGTTTTCAATTCCTTCCAGTACCAGATCATGTTTGGCGAGATCTGTCTTTATCTTTATTAGCTCTTCAACAGTCCATAATTTATCAGGATCGCCAGCCATGCCCCATCCTCCAGAGTTGCCAACAGGTTGATTGTTTAAAGAAGCCATATTAGCTAGGTTAAAATAATCTACCATATGAATAATAATATGCGTTGCGCCACACTGTTTGGAAAATTTATAATGCGCTTCATTGAGCATATGTTTGTATAACCCGAACCCTAATTTCATAGTTTAATATTTTCTGATTTTTTATTTATGATTAATCCCATTTGCGATACAATAAAGTGCTCACCAAAATACTTGAATCCTTAAATGAGCAACTGGAATATTGATGTACAATAAACTGTGTCATCTCAGCATCGTTTCTACAAATATTTAGATGGAAATTTCCAGGGTGCCCGATATTCCGGGTTCGCCAGTTTTGCGGCTTCTTTATCACCGATAATTTGCTCTCTTTCCGGATCAAACTTTATTGATCTTCCAAGTTTCATTGACAAAACACTAAGTTGTATTGGGATATCAACTTTAATATGATATCCTGGATTGCAAGAGGGTTGTTTGCGTGACTTAATTGAATCTATCCCACTCAAGCTCATGTCCCGGGGGAGGGTGCTATTGACTTAGCCGGAGTTTCCATATCTTTCATTCTGTCACCTTCAGGTAATACCTGATGAGTAGAATAGTCCGTAAGCAAGGTTCCATTTTCGCCATGAAAGTAAATCCCCAATCTGCGTTTTGTCTCCTGAGAACGCTTGAAATCAAAGCCATAACTATTTGTTAATGAACTCATCCATGTCATTGTCAGCTTTGGATAACGCCAAATAACCTCATGATTGTCATAAGCATCTCCATCATCCTTAATGATGTATCTTCCACCCATTGCGCTAATCTCAGTCGGATAATCCAGTTCCAGTGCCCAGATGGGTAAATCTGTAATGTGTGGTGCCATGCCCGGTGTCCAGCCACCGCTGAAATCCATCCAGGAACCATGGTAAAATGCATCCTTTACCAAATTTGGGTTAAAGGGCTGCATCCGGGCAGGTCCTACCCACATATCCCAATCCAGTCCTTTGGGTATATTATTAGTATTAAACCCCAGACCTATACCATTTGGAGTTTCATTCATAACATTAAATGTTCGTACGGTTGCTATATCGCCTAAATTCCCTGAACGAACCAATTCAACCATGCGTCGATAGTGCTCACTTGAATGGATCTGTGTTCCTATCTGGCACATTACACCATATTTTTCGACTGCATTTCTTACTGCAAGACTTTCGCCCATGTGCATTGTCATTGGCTTTTGCAGATAAATATCCAGTCCCGCTTCAGCAGCTTCAATAGCCTGTATAGCATGCCAATGTGCAGGGGTAGCAATAATTACAGCATCAAGACCCTTGTGTTGAAGTAATTCCCTGTAATCGGTATACCCGGTACACGACTCTTTATGAAGTGCCACAACAGGATCCAATCTTTCTTTCCATACATCACATGCTGCCGTTACAACAATGTCAGGATGCTTTGAGCTTGCGGCCAGATTAGCTTTACCTAATCCACCACAGCCAATTATGCCCAGGTTGATCTTATCACTTGGTGCTGTGAGGTTTTTACCACTAACAAAGGTAGATTTCATAATAAGTGGAGCGGCAAAGGCAGCTACAGAAGTTGTTTTTACAAATTTTCTTCGGGTATAAGAGGAAGTTTTTTTCATAATTATTGAATTGATTTAGTTGATAAAGTTAAATAAAAAATTTCTTGAAACCAACTATCCCAAAGGCAAGCCATAGGGGTATTTCGCTGGTTTCATTTTGGTCTTAGGGCCAAAACCTAAATTTTATATTTTACCTCACCCGTAACTACGAAAAGGCAGTTACGACCTCTCCCAAGGAGAGGTAAATCGGAAACCCCGAAGGCACAGCCATCGTGGATTTATTTAGATTAAAAGTATAAAAATTCCTATTTTTTTGACAGGTTCAGTTTTCATTTTTATCAAAATCAGTTACCCGTACTGAAGGGGTATTAAATGCATCCCAATTCTTCTCAGAAATATCAGCATCAGGTTTTCCTCCGGCATGAATTATCAAGCGATAACGCAATATCAATGGATTTTTTGTGCTAATAGGATATCTTGTGCCTGATGTTGGAAATGTAGGCTGTACCCAGGCCAGGTTTGGATATTGAACCCAGTCACCAGGATATTCAGGATTATCCTTATGCTGCAAGACCATGAGTCCTGAAGTAGATTTATTTCCTGCAAAGATGCCATTAAAATCGGACCATGCACGTATTGGCTTTGAACCAGCCTTATCCGTAAAGAATGTTATGTCCTGCAATTCAGGACTCATCATCCTCAAATTCAAACCTCCATAGCTATCAGTTTGTCGGGTTGCAATAGTGATGCTATCTTTTAAAGCAAGCAGTTCTATGGAGAGGTCAATAATTCTGCTTGTTGACGATGCATGATAAACCCTTATTACAGAATTCTCGCGTACAATTGGTTCTGTATCTTCCCACATCCATAAGTTCTCAGCTGAGATCTGTCCAAATACGGGACCACTTATAGTTTCAATTTTCCCGGTAGGTCGTGCAAAAATACCTTGCAAAGCATATATATCCCTACGTTCAGATCCATATTCCACCTCAGGCCATGCCCAAAAAATTGCCCGATGATGGGGATGTCCCCCTTCAGGCCAATCCCTTGTCAGCATTTCACCTTCCAGTCCATATAAAGGATGAATATAATTGCTACGGGGTACTGCATAAATACTACTTGTTACAAAAGTATCCTTCTTTGTTCTTTTGTGTATCTCCGCTTTTTCATTGACATGGCGAATCACGTCCTTTCCATAAACAGTCTGATAATTATACTGCAAGACATTCTTCCCTGCATCTTCAATAATCACCTGCCCAGTCTTCGGGTCGGGAGTGGCACTCATCATGGAATTAAAGGGAGTTTCACTTTCAGCCAGTTTAAATTCCTGAAGACCGGATCCTCCTTCCGGCATCATCATTATAAGACGATATGTTTCCTTCCCAATGCTTTCTAATTGCAATGGGATCAGCTTCTTATCATCAGAAATTTTTAAAAGACCAAGGCGACCTTCCTGGATAGCAATTAGCTGATTTTTATTCAGTTTCATTTCAACTGAAACAGGAGCTTTGGTTATTCCCAGGGTTCCACCGATGTCATTAATAACTACTGTATTTTGACAGGAAGAAAATGTAAAAATCCCAAATATTAAAATGTAAATCAGGGTTTTCATAAAAGATGTAGTTAATTTTATCTGTTTAACTAAATTAATCCTTAATAACGTTAATCAAAGGTTTTGTTTATTTATTTATTTCTATTTGTAAATTTATAGTGAACTTCATTCAGTATATGTGGGTACAATCCAAATCCCAGTTTCATACGAATCGTTTTAATTTATTCATTACCATGAAAGTTTAAAAAATTTACTTTCTAGTTCTTCAATTTCAATACTTTTCACACTTTTAATTTCTTCACCTAATACATTGGTTTCAAACCATTTTACTTTATTTCCTAAGATTGTTTCGGGTAGAAAAACAGCCTTTTTATTACCTACTTCCCTCAGTTGCAATAAAATGGAATTCTCATTTTCCAAGGGTGTTGCATTGATCAGTAAAACGTGATCTGGAATACCCGACAGCAGAGAAAGCTCATTGGGTTTTGAGTCATCTTTTTTGCCTTTAGGTATTACACGTGCCAAAAAAGGAATACGGCTACCCCAACTGAATTGCGTTGCTGCTTCGTTCTTATTATTTGATATGGAAGTGAAATTATAGGTCCAGGTATACATACCTCTTTGGTCGGCATTAAAATTGGTCGTCCAATAATTATTCATGGGCCAACTGTAAATATGATTCGATTCTGGAACCGCCTTGTATTCAAATCGGCCTGTATTAATGTTGCCAAATTGCATCATGGGCGCCTCATGACTTACCAAAACCAATTGTTTTTCGTCATTTTTCACCTTAACAAAGTTTTGAATGGTGTTCCAATCGTTGGCCGATCCTGGAATCTGATCCACTCCGGCTTCCATGGTTCCGCCGGCTATTTCAGCATAAATTTTTCCCTTGTCCAATTGAAAAGGAAAGGCGATATAAAAACTTTCAGGCCTGAGTATAGGCTTCTTTTTTAATGAATAAGCCAAGTCAATACGTTTGGTAGTATTGAATATTCTTACTTCAAAGATAAATCCATCTTCTGTGTCATAAGCAGTTTCGGTAGATCCTCTGAATGTAAAAGTGTTCCAAATGGAGCCTTCTTTAATCTCTGATAACCAAACGGAATCCAGGGGCTGGCGCGTATAATCTGTCAAATGCCCAAACCTGCTCCCGTTTGGTAACATTTGATTTTGCAATTGTTCTCTTCCGCCCAATTTTTCCAATATAAATTCTCCCAAATCATATTTAGAATTTTCATCTACCAGTGTTTTCTTTAAGTCTTTATCATAAATCTGGGTAATGACACCTTTATTTTTATCCATGGATACCGAGTACCAACGATTATCGTAAGAAATGCCAGAACCTTCTATTGAATAATTCATGGAAGATTGATGGTTATGTGATGTACCTTGGCTATGTGTTTTTTTATGATCTTCATTTTTATCAAATAATTCCAAGGTAAATTTTTTAAATCCAAAAGCTGGAATATCATTTACCCAAATACTCCAGTAAGATCCTCCATGCCATGGTTTGACAATCTGAGCAGGGTATTTTTTACCTTCCTGATCGATCAATCGCATCTGCATTCCTAATGGGATCTGTTGGTGGTCAATAAACAAATTTATCAATCCATTTCTCTCCCAATTCAAGGTATTATAGACAATCAAAGAAGGTTCAGGTTCTTTACCGATATAATCATTTAATAATCCCAGAGCTTCTTCATTAATCATTTTCGACCTCCTATATGCTTCCCAGGCGTAGGATTCTTTAATTTCACGCTGCTCCATACTGGCCTTACCATAAGGATCGGAAATACTTTCGGCGGCGCCGAAAGTATGCTCCCCATAAAATAATAATGCTTTGTTGGCCTCAAAAATTCTTTCTTCAATACCTTTTGGCATTGTGGCTCCCATAATTTTAGCCATCGCCAAACCACCCTGACTTGCAATCATTTCAACGTGTGCATTTCTGCTGGCTGCTACCTCTCTGGCTCCGGATGCGAATCCATCTGTCCACCAATCTGGCCAATGAGCCTTGATTTCAACAAGATCATCACCATGCTTTTTTTCTATTTCTTCAAAGAAATCCTTGACAATGGCTGTCTTAATTTTTGGCCATTCGTATTTTTCATTCCATTTTCTGATCATATCACTTGCCATGATGGAAGGCGGTGAATTATCGGTCAGAAAACCTGAATGTTGAATGGCTACCTTATCATAAGGATATCCCCGGTCATTTAATTTAATCAGGTATCTCAGGAGTGTTTTTTCGAAATTTTTAAAATTCTTTAAATGCACTCCAAAGGCAGTATTGCCAATCATATAATGTTCGGCACGAAAAGCCAACATCTTTTTTCCAGATGGCGATACCCACCAAAAAGCCAATGGCGTATCAAAAGCGATCAATGCCTTATGGCCATGGGTTCCCATATTTAAATATTTCACATCTAAGGTGTTAAAGTAATCGTTCATGCACCATCCAATACCGTTGACATCATTTTGCATGGCGGATGTTACCGGAATTCCCTTTTCAGTAATACTTTTTAAAGGAGCCAAAGATGCTGCAAGAGTCTGTTCATCCGGTAATTCGTTAAAATTGAAATACATACCTGTAACTTCAATTCTTCCTTCTTTAATTCGTTGCTTTAATCTGTCAATTTGAGATTTTGGCCTGACATTTAAGTATTCGTCTACGGCCCAAGAAGCTTCACATGTCCATCTGAATTTGGAGGCTTCAGGATAGTGGTCGGTGGCATCACAATAATCCAGTGCATAATCAATATATCGCAAATGCTCAGCCAGGATTTCCATTTGAGAACGGGTATACCCTATATCTGTATGTGAATGTTGTACAAAATTAATACTCCATTTGCGAATGGGTCTTAATAAAACTGAAGATTTGTAATTTATAATTTTATTGACCACTTGAATTTCCACTTTTTTTTCTTGATTGACCTTGGGAACCAAGACTTCAACAAACTGAATACCAGTTTCAAGGTCTATTTCCTTATAAAGTTTTCCGTCAACTATCAATTGTGCTCTTGTAGGTGGATTAAGATAATTTATTTCGGCCAGAATTGTCTGGTATTCCCGACCATCTTTCTTTAAAATGGAAGGCAGGCTGATGAGGTTTAGTGATTCAGACATGTTTTTCTTAAAAAGCATGAACCAGGTCATTTGACCTGCATTGGTTCCTGTAATTTCCATTTGAAGGGATTGCCCCTTTTTCAAATTTGTCACAGGCACTTTATAGTATAAAAAACCATAATTATCATTGCTCGAATCTGTAAAATATCGTTTAAAACTTAATTGTGTATTATTTTTGAAAGTTAAAGTCCACTGATCCAGTTTATTATCCGGTAATAGGATTTCTCCTTGTTTTAAATCATCGACAACAAAATTGAAGGCAGTTCCAGGGCTACGTGAATCATATCCGATATAACTGACAAAGGTTACATAGGTATCATCAGCATCAAAATTAGCTGGTGCTGTTTTCCAGGCTATGACTCCGTTACCTGTATCAGCTCGGGTAATTAAAGCTTCATCAACCCCTTCTACACCTGAATTGTATTTGATCTCATTTCCTGCTACTTTTTGCTGATAGCCCGAAATGAATGTTTCCTGATTCGATGGTGTCCTTTGTGCTATGATTTGCGAAAGGATAAAAAACATCAATAAACTACTGATAATTATGTTTTTACAATTTGTTTTCATAAAACTTTGATTTTATTTTTAAATTATTTTAATATGAACGTTATGGGTTGATAGGCCTGAATCATAAACTGAAAACTGCTGTTTGAAAGAAGGATTCCTTCCTTGTCAATAATTTCTCCCCTTAAATTACAAGCAAATGCCCTTTTAAAATCACTACCTTTTGGAAGACTCACCTTACATTGTCCACTTTTTCCTGTTTCTTCCCAGAATCTAAGTATATGGCCTTTACCATCTCGGTTTTTACCGTAGGCTGTAATGATAATTCCTTTTTTACTCAATGTAATTCCTTTTTGAGTTAATGGGATCATTCCTTTTGCTCCATCATAAAATGCAGCTTTTAAAGGAGTACGGGTTTGTTCGGAAGGTGTAATAAAGGTTTTTTCTGCATCGTATTTCTTAAAGCTCCAGATATAAAATCTTGAAGAAAACGAACCTTCAATCCATTCCGTAAAATTAGTTCCCCATTGTGTATTAAAGAGGTTGATGAATACTTTTCCGGTACTTAGTTTTTTCTTTTTTGAAAATTTGTAAAGGCCGGGATTATCAATACTAACACCTGGAGATGACGGACTATTTAAACCAATGCCTGCTCCTTGATTGTCAAACATAGCCATGGAAGTATTTAAAAAGCAGAAATCCTGATTGGTTCTGTCTACAAAATCCTTTTGGGGATCGACAATTCCTCCAATACGATTGAATCGGTATTCTGGGTTTTTAATATCAAACGGAAATGATAGCCAACCGGCTTCTGGAATAGCGTTTGGTTTTTTACCGTCAATTCCCCAAACAATTTCAGCATAAGGTTGGTTTTCCGTTAAAATATAGGTTACCAAATAATTTTGTTCATCAGTAGCTTTTAATTTCCCAAATATGGTTGCTTGAATTGAAATACCGTTATTTGTAAAAACAATTTTATCACTTTTCCCTAGATAATAGCTGCCTTTTTTATTGGGAACTGAGGGTCGACCCATTTCCTGGTTGGCCCAGCCTTCAGATCCGGGTTTAACATAGGCTTTATTGTAAGCATCTAAATCATCTTGGCCAAATTGCTCATAATAATATTGGGCAAAGCCCACTTCACTTTGTTGGTCAACCAGTTCTTTTTGATTTTGCTTGTCATACACCGAAGATAAACCCCCGGTTACTGGATCGATTTTAAGTTTAAAAAATTTATTTTCAAGAATATGATTCTTTTCATCCACTATCATTGAAGATTCATAATTAATGGGTTTTAGGATGGGAATGTAGGTTTTATACCCCATTGACGGGATATCTTCTGCTTCAAAGGATATCAAATTATAATCATTATAAACTGGGATTACTTTTCCATCTTTAGGGTCTTTTAAACCATAAATCTGAAAATCTTTTTGATAAACGCCTGCAAAAAAACTTACTTTACCGCTTCTTGTCCACGGCAGTGAATTGTAAACCACGATTCTTTTACCATCGATGGCAACAGATTCAGCCAAATTTTTCAATTGATTCTTCATTTGAGGAACAACAATTCTTTCAGCTTTTTTAATTCGATTTCCTTTTTCGTACCATGCTCCTTCAATAAAATCATAGCTATCTAAGGATTTATGGATTTTAAAATCGTCATTGTAGGTCCACTTGTGTTGGTTGCCATGGGTCATAGCAATTCCAAATGTATGTTCGTCATAAAGAATCATATTCTCTACTGCCTTATCAATATAAGGTGCTATCGTTTTATTCAACCCAGTCCATTGATTCATTTGCGAATTCATAATTTCGGTATCATAGGTCAATCGCTGCAATTTTTTACTGAGCTTGGTTTCTTTCGGCATGGACATGTATCCATGGATCCAGGTATCGGGCATATCGCCAGTTATTACAGGGAGATTTGGATTTTCTTTGATCAAAAGATCATAAAAATCTGATATCCGGCCAATTTTAATTCTTGCATTGGGCATTTTCTCCTTAGCTTCCTTAAGTACTTGTGCAACTTCTTCAGGTGTAGGTGCTCCGGAATTTTCGTGTGTAAATATCATTGCCATCCATGTTTTATGATTCCAATCTTTTGGAGGAAGAATTCCCGATCCGTAATATTCTGCCCAATAGAAGGTAAGTAGTTTAGAACCGTCTGGTCCTTGCCACCAAAACAGAGGAGGCACATCTGGTGCGATAGAACCCGGATTACAACCAATATGGAGGATATCAATTCCGGCATTTTTTAAAACTGTTGGTAACACTCTTGAATGGCTGGGAACATCAGTGAGTTTTGCTTCTCTCGACAGTGGCAAGTCAAACTTTCTGTTTATGGAGGTATTGTAGGAAAGTCCCCGTACCAAATTCTCCATATCACTCGCTTCTGTTTGATAAGTTAAAGGAAGAGCATGTGGAATAATACGGCCATTTTCAATGGCTTTCTCCAGTTTTGTTGTATTTGCCGGTGTAGAATTCTCCAACATGTATTTTAAAGGCCAGCTGGGAATAGTCCATTTAAATTGATCTGAAACAGGGAGGCTGGATGTATTATCAATGGATTCCAATGTTTCCTCCAACATTTCAGTGCTGTATTGTTTAAGAATTGCTTCGGCCCAATTGGTATAACCTATATCAAAATGCATTTTAAAAACAATCACGATATCGGTTACTTCATTTTTATCTGAACCTGTATCAGTTTCAACAGCCACTATTTGAGCAGTGGTATTTAACCATGTGACTAAAATAATTAATAATATTTTAAATTTTTTATGCATTATTTTTCGCTTTAAATTGATTAATCATATGCTCATCATAATCACAAAACTCTTTCAAAATTTCTTCTGCATGTTCATTCAGCAGGGGAGAAGCTTTATAAATATGTTGAGGTGTATGGCTAAAATTGGTAGGAAATCCTGTAGTTTTTACTTTACCTATGGTTGCATGATCATATTCAAGGATCATTTTATTATGTTCAATTTGTGGATCTTTCACCATGTCATCAAATGTATTCACCTGGGAACACCATATGTCAAACTCGAGCAAAATCGCCAACCAATCTTTCGTCGTTTTAGTTCTGAAAATTTTATCAAAATCAAAACGAATCTGATCGCGATTATCCATAATATTATTCGAAATAAATTCTTCTGTATCATATTTTTTCAAACCCACTATCCCAGCTAATTTTTGCACCGAATTCATTCCAATTGCCAGAGCACCGTCTTTAGTATTATAGAGGCCATAAGGAGCACCCAACCAGGGATTTGGAATACCGCTTTCGCTTTTTTCCGGATTATGGCCCTGATGTAAGTAGGCAGTAATTTCCTGTACGTGAAAACCTACAACCGAATTTAGCAAGTTGGTTTCAATTTTTTGTCCTTGGCCTGTTTTTTCACGTGAATAAATGGCAGCCAAAACAGACTGAACTATAAAAAGACTGGTTAATAAATCGGCCTGTCCAACGGCTGTAATAACAGGTAAATCACCTTTTTTTCCATTCAAAGCAGCGGTACCGCTTACGGATTGGGCTAATAAATCCTGCCCTGCCCTTTTTATATACGGACCCGAAGCACCATAACCGGAACTTGAACAATATACAATGCCATGGTTGATTTTTTTGATATTTTCGTAACCAAGTCCGAGCCGATCCATCACTTCGGGGCGGAAATTTTCTATAAGAATGTCGGCCTTGGCAATAATTTTTTTAGCTATCGCATTTCCTTCCTCTTCTTTAAGATTTAAGGCAATGCTTCTTTTATTTCTATTAAAACTAACAAATGAAATACTTTCTCCTTCAGGGTATAAGTTTCCATAGGAATAGTGCCTCATCCAATCACCTTGAGGCGGTTCTATTTTGATGATATCTGCACCCATGTCACCAAGCATTTGAGTCGCCCAGGGGCCTTGTGCCAATTGCGAAAAATCAGCCACCACTAAGCCTTTTAAAGGCCCATGTATTTCTGAATTTTTCCTAATCATAGGTTTCTGGATAATTTGAAGAGATTTATTTTATACAACTAATCATGCTTTTATTGTTTCTTATTTTTATTTATAAAATTTTGAATAGCTCTTTGCGCATCTTTATCAAAAAATAACTGATGAACAATTTTTCCTTCTTCATTAATTCGTTGGGTAAATGGTGTTTCAGAAAGACTCAAATTGGCTAATTTTTTTAAATATTTTATAGATTTTGAGGGCCGTTTGGAGAGTTTTTCTGCAAAATTCATTACTTTTTTATCAAATTCATCACTATTATAAATTTGATTTACGATACCCCATTCGAATAATGTTTTTGCATCATATTGATTTCCGAAGAATAGCATTTCCTTAACCCTGTTAATTCCAATTTTTTGAACCAGTCTTTGTGTTCCTCCACCACCCGGAATCAGACTGAGGAATACTTCCGGCAGGCCCATTATTGCCTTATTAGAAGCTAATATCATATCACAGGCCAGGGCTATTTCAAATCCGCCACCAAGAGCAAATCCGTTTATGGCAGCAATCCATGGTTTGCCTGAATTTTCAAGTGAATCATAAATTTGTTTCCCTTTTTTTTGAAAGGCTTTAAATTGTTGGGAAGTCTGACTACCATATTCTTTAATATCCGCACCGGCCATAAAGGCTTTTCCTTCGCCGCGAATAACAGCTACTTTTACAGTTTCATTCCCATTGATTTCTGTAATTCCATCAATTATTTCATCCATCATCTCCCTATTCATTGCATTCAACTGTTGAGGTCGATTAAAGGATAAGATTGCAATCTCATTGTTGATCTGGATAGTTATGTTATTAAACTCCTTATGCATAATTGACTATGGATTTATATAATTGATTCAATTCTTTGATCATTTTCTTAGAATTATTTTTTTTGATGAACCCTAGATGCAATATATCTGCGCCATGTTCCTGAAATTCGTTCCAACCCGGATGTTGTGGCCTTACAAACGCATCCTCCATTGTTTTCAGGGTATTTTTAAAGAAATTATGGCAGAGAATATTATTAGTGTCATTTTGCCAAGCGGCTAAATTGGCCGGCTGTCCGTCATTTTTGGTGTAGGTATCTATCTGTGTCGAATTCCTGCAAGCGTACTTTATAAATTGTATGGATTCATCAACGAATTTGCTCGGGGAAGAAACGGCCAATCCAACGCCACCAAGTAGTGTAGAAACATTATGAGAAGGATTTACAGGACTGTTGCAAAAATCAACTAAAAACTTAGCATATCCATCTCGTGCATAATTGGTATAGCCAAACAAATATGGTGCATACAGGATTTCGTTTTCATTTGACATCCGATCTAATACCTGAATGGGGTTCATATATAGTGAATCGGGATGAAGAAATTGCAAATAAAATTTTATTTCTTCTAATACTTGAATACCAATATTTTCATCTAAGGAATCGTTATTTATAAAATTCCGACCTCCATCTTGAGCACATAAAGTTAAAAAGGAACACCATAAATCGGTTGGGCAAAGGGGCCAGGCTACAGAATATTGAGAACTGATATTCAAATAAATTTCCCTGAGTTCCTTTTTTGTTTCAGGAACCTTAAAGTTGGCTGATTTTGATAAGTCTTTACGATAACAAGCTACCTGAGCAGCTGCGTCAACAGGTAAGGCATATAATTGATCCTTATAAAAATAGGATTGAAAGCTTGGCCCTACAGAATGCTTTATTTGTTCTTCAAGAAATTTTTTTTCTAGCTTGTCCTGCAAAGGAATCAATAAGCTGTTGGCATGTGCCTGTCCCATATAAGGATGATCGATTGTGATGATATCATAGTGCTCAATTAAATCTTCGATGGGCATATCACCAAATTCTTTTAGCGATCGAACCTTCCAGTTTACTTTGATATCGGGATATTGCATTGAAAATTCATCAGAAACGGCTCTTAAAGGCTTATAACCTCTTGGATGATTCCATGTTATTCCTTTTAATTCAATCATTTTTATTTTAGCAGGTTTATGATTTCTTTCTTGGTGGTCGTGGGTCATATTGTATCGTGTTGTTCATATATGCCCCATCAATATATAAGTCCGCTCCATGTATATATGAAGCCATATCACTTGCCAGAAAAGCGACCGATTTCGCTATATCAGATACATTACCAATTTTTCCGGCCGGGATCCATTTTTCGAATTTTTCCACACCAAACTTGGCAATCTCTTTACGATTCATCTCTGTTTCTATGGCACCGGGTGCTACAGAGACAACCCTTATATTTTTATCAACTAATTCCAGAGATAAGCATTTAGATAGCATTTTGAGTCCTGCTTTTGCCGAGCAGTAGTGGGCCAGTCCTTTGCGTGGAACAACATCATGGATGGAAGAAATATTGATAATTACACCTCCGGCTGTTTTTTCCATTCGTCTTCCCGCCTGTTGTGAGCATAGGAATGGGCCTTTCAAATTGACATCCATCACTCTGTCCCATTCCTCTTCGGGCAGATCCAGTACATGTATAACACTTTCTGTACCAGCATTGTTGACAAGTATGTCTATACTTTCCATCGTCTTATCCATCCTTGAAAATAGTTCAACTACTTGCTTAGTGTTAGCAATATCAGCTCCGCCAATCCATGTTTTTACGCCGAATTCTTTTTTTATTTCATCTGCAAGTTTTTCTGCTTTCTCTTTATTGCTGTTATAGTGAATAAAAACATCAGCACCACAAGCAGCCAATTCCCGGCATATTTCAGACCCTATGCCCTGACTTCCCCCGGTAACTAAGGCACGTTTTCCACTTAGATCTATAGTATTCATAATTTTTGTTATTAAAAGGTTCTATTACATAATTCCAAATTTATCAAAGGCATCTACGGTGCTCATTCCTTGCTCTAGGGCTTTTTTGACCATTTGCTCCCCACGTGCCTTTTCAATAGCACCATTAAATGCTTGATCTACGGCTAATTGAGGAACGACCAACACACCATCTCTATCACCATATATAACATCTCCAGGATTGATCTTTACGCCCTCAATTTCAATAGGGACCCTATAGGCCAAAACTTTACCACGCGGACCTTGATCCTGTGCATATCCACCATATGAAAATGTTGGGAAATTTAAGTTAAGAATTTCATTCGTATCTCTGGACCAACCATGTAACACAGCCCCTGCCGACTTCAATTTAATTGCCCTGGTACTCATCAATCCACCCCATAATGCATAGGTCGGTGAAGAACCTGAACAAATATATACCTCGTCTTCTTTTAAATCATCCAGTGCTTCAAACATAATTCCAAAAGGTTTTTTCAATATAGGATCATTTGATTCTTTAGATTGCTTTTCTGACACGTCCGCTTCTACTACTGTCATTGCTCTTCCAATAACCACAAAATCATTATGTAGCGGTTTTATCTTTGCAGGTAAGAATTGATTCTGTAAGCCCATAGTATCTAATATATCTCCTACTAATGCCACAAATAACTCATTTTTTGCTATTGAAAATAGTTCTTTATCATTTTTCCAAAATGCCATATTTGTTGTTTTAATTTTCTAAAATTTGTTCAATCTTTATTCTTATTTCATCTAGTTTATTTGCACTTAAATATTTGTATTCAAAATCGCCCAAATGAGTATTTGATTTTTCCACGATCAAAACTTCGCTTCCTTCTTCCATAGCAATAGTATGATATGTATTTTTAGGAACATTGTAAATCACATTGCTTTTCATCAGTTCCAATTCAAAAATGGGTTCGTCTTCCAGGATATCAGCCAAAATCAAAACAGCCTTTCCTTTAAGCAAAAGAAACACTTCATCTGTTTGAAAATGAATCTCGATTTTTTTAATGTTTTTTATATGTAATTCATCCAGGTAGTTCAGTTGTGCTACCTGCCATCCTTCTCTGATCAAAAAAGGGTGGTATCCTTCTTCCTCTATTTTATAGGTTTCTAGTAATTTCATTTTTTTATATTATAAATTCTTATTCTTTGCCCTCCAAAATTTTTCAATCTCCTCTAAAGTTTTTCCTTTGGTTTCTGGAACAAATCTCCAAATAAACCATATCGCAGGAAGCGTTAAAAAGGCATACAAAAAGAAAGTACCTGAAGGCATGATGGTTTTTATCAATATAGGATTTGTTAAGGTAATAATAAATCCAGTAGTCATCAGGGAGAAACTGCCAATTGACACGGCCAAACCCCTTATGCGCGTTGGAAATATTTCACTGATGATTACCCATACAATGGGCCCGAATGAGAAGGCAAAGCTCGCTACATAAAACAGTAAGGGTATAATCACCAAATTTGAACCTATCGCAAAAAGTATTCCCACACCGGTCAGGGAAATAAATGCTCCTGTCACCCCAATTAATAGTAATTTACGTCTTCCAAATTTTTCAATATTCATTATGGCCACAAAGGTAAAAGCAGAATTTACTATTCCCACCAATACAGCTCCCAGGAAGGCATTTTCAACGCTCGCAATAGATTCATTGATAATGTTTGGTGCAAAGTACATAATTGCCGCAATTCCGCTTAAATGTGCAAACATTGGCAGCATTATTCCAATTAAAAGTGGTATCCGCATAAAAGGCTGCAACAATTCCTTAAAACCACCGGTTTCTGCATGAACCATTTTATTGATCTCGATCATTTGTAGCTTTGCATGTTCTTCACCATCAATTTTGATCATTGTTTTCATGGCCTCTTCATTACGTCCTTGTGTAACTAACCACCTCGGACTTTCAGGGACAAAAAACAGCAATAGGAGGAATAGTAAAGCTATTGGAATTTCCGTTCCGAACATCCCACGCCACAACTCGTCAACAAACAACCATCTCAATAATCCGGGATCATTTGAAATAATTCCGGCGTTCTCACCAGCCCGATTTAATACGATCCAATCCATCAAAAAAGCCAATAGAATACCAAGTGTAATGGAAAGTTGGTAGAGAGAGACCATTTTACCTCTATTTTCCGGTAATGTCAATTCTGAAATATAAACAGGGGCAACTACTGACGTTATTCCAACTCCAATGCCACCTATCATTCTTACAATGATCAGAAATTTAAAAGCAAAATCAGGATCGGATATAATCCATAATGCATTGTCTGGATTTCCTAAAAATTGTGGAGGAAGCATGGATCCAAAAGCCGAAAAACTCAAGAGTATTGCTGATAATATCAATGCTTTTTTTCGTCCGTATCGATCTGTGATCGTACCTGAAATGATACAGCCTAAAATAGTGCCAAGTAGGGCAGAAGACACTACCCAGCCAAGCATAGCAGGAGAGAGTTGGAAATGGCTTTCCAAAAAGGTATTACAGCCTGCAATGATAGCTGTATCATATCCAAAAAGAAAACCTCCTATAGTGGAAACAAAACTAATTCCTATCAGATAAATTGATGTTTTATTTTTCACAATAGATATTATTTTTTTGCTTCAAAACTAAATGTTTCAATAGCGTATTTTGAAATATTGAATTCTCGCACCGGTTGAGGATTCTCTTCAATGATGTTTGTATGTTGTACCTTATGAATATCAAAAAAAGAATTTAAACCTACTGTTGTGTTTAAACCTTCTGCATCATACATTCTTATGATCAGATTTTCTGAATCTTCTGCCTTTTTAATAGTTGTAATAATTACGTTTTCTTTATCTATATTAAAGAAACTTGTCGATTCAGGTAAAGTAGCTCTATTAGATTTATTGGGGAAAATTGATACATATAATGGCTCATTGTATTGTTTTGCGATTCGGGAACCTTCAATATTGCCAGCTTTATTGGAAGTTAGAATATTCTTATAAGAATGACTTCCGGCTTGTGAATATTCATTTCCTTCCCAATGACAGGAGGTTCTACTGGCGAGTAAGAGGTGTTGCAAAACGGTATTATTCTGATCGGTTGTTGGGTCTATCCAATCGGCTGCTGCTACCGATGAACTTAATGTTACGGTCATTTCGTTATCAGAGGCAGAGATCCAATCCATTATGGCACGCGGGTGCACATCTTTACAAAGGGGGGTATAGCGATCTCCTGCTGTTGGAATTTCATCCTTGCCTACAGTTACAGATCCGAATGGCACTTCATAGGTTATCTCTGCATTTTTCATAGCAATCGGGTAGGCTGTTCTGAACTCACGGAACATTTCACCCGACCAATTCAATAACCTAGTTTCAAATTGTATTCTTTTTAAATTGTGATAAATGGTTACATCCTGTTCAACAATAGCATGAAGAATTTGTTGTTTTAATCGATAAGTTGTAAATACATTTCCATCAACCAATATTTCCCATTCCGAATCATGAGCACTAACTTTGTCAAAATCTTTCATAAAAGGTTGTTGAATGTCTCCGAATTCTCCGGCACCGTTTCCTTTGGAATAAAGTGTAAAAACATCTGCTGCTTTAAAATGATCAGTTTGGAAAAGATTTCTTTTTAACTCCTTGTCATAGATCTGATCGATTCCGCCTTGGCCTAAAGTGATCTTGTAATAATTATTTTCATAATTTATAAGCGATGTATTTCGTTGTGGTGGAGTTTTTGTTTTATCAGAACTTGCAACATAATAGGTTTTATAGCCAATGGATGGTATGTTTTTGGCAATAAAAACAATTTCTGCAGATTTAATACTTCCATCCGGATACTTAACAACGTTGGATATCTGTGAATTTTGAACCTTATTTTCAGTATCTATGATATTCAGGCTTTTGGCTTTTCCTTTATTGAAATTTACATTGATTTTAACGGGATCTGTTCTTTGCCAGGAAAGGCTATTGAAAAGTACTACGGGAATACCTTTTTTTTCGTTGGTTTTAATTTGGCTTGCAATGAACTCGGTTCCTTTTTGCAGAAGGACTTTACCCATGGCTCTTGATTTTACCAAATGTCCTTTAAAAAGATCATCGGTAATATCACCATCATGTCCACCCCATCCATGATCGGGATAGATCTTTGATTGCCAGGCCTTGTCAAATTCTACTACAGGGTAGGGCATTCTTTCGGGATCTAAAATATTTGATATGGAAAGAAATTTTTCTGCGGCAGGAATTAATTTGGAGGCTTCTCTACTTGCGGTTAAGGCATCATGATGTGCCGGCCCGTGAATATAAACCCAAACGTTGGGTCGTTCACCCATTATTGTATCTACATTTGTTGCATTTTTTTCTGCCAAAGGCATAAATTCATCAACGGTCATTAATTCCATTTCGGGAAGATAAACCGGTATTTTATTGTTCTTTTCGTCATTGATATGATCAAAGCCATTCCAGGTATCAATTAAATCGGTATAATCTATTGCCGGAAGCATATCCTGACTGGAAAGTAGTGGTGTATGAGCCTCGGTTTTGTTATAATAGCTACTCCAAAAATCTACTTGTTCAGCACTGTATTTCAATTTATTACGCATATCTTTTGACAAGTGTATCAGGTCATTTCCATAATGGCCGGGAGAGTAGGTGAAGACAGAACTGCCATCGGGACTCTTCCAATAAAACATGCCTTTTGCATGTCTGCTAATTACCATATAATCTACACCCGCTTTTTTTAATATTTGAGGAGTTTGAAGTGATTTTCCGGGCACATCCACATTCCAGTATACTTTTGAATCGTAACCACCAAAGGTTTTCTTAACCCATTTTTTTCCTAAATACAATTGACGCACCTGGTCTTCGGCATCATACATGTCTTCATACGGACAATTATAGGTTGCACCAACGGCTAACAAATTTTTGTTTAATAAGATAGTGATTTGTTCTTGTGAGTCCGGGTGACGAGCCAAGTATTCTCTCAACATTAAACCGTCTTCTATATCAAAACCGTAATCATTTCGTGCAAAGGCATCTTTAATAATTGGTGTAAATAAAAGGGTGTCTCTCAAAATGATACATACTTCAGGGCGATCTACCCAGGCGATATCCTGATGACTGGAATTCATTATAGAAACCAAGCCGTTTTCGTGTTTTCTGTCAAAAAAACTATCAAAGGTTGTAAAAAAAGAGGGTTTATATAGTTTGGTTATAGTAGCTTTCCACGAACCGTTATTTTGTGTATTATGTATATAAAAATACTTGCCAACGATTTCTGATTTTTTGGAGATTCCATTTTTATTTTCGAATTGAATTTCTATATGAGTATCACCATAAAATATTTTAAAATTATGAAGTGGAGCATTTAATTTAACGGAAGCTTTTGCTAATTCTCCCTGACCTTTTAAAAGCACTTTTTTACTGGAAACAAAATCACTTTCCAGAGTTATGCTTTGATTGGCAAAATAGGCCGGCGCGTCAATATATAGCTGATCATCTTTTTGTTTGATGCTAAACGAAACTTCTGTTTCAGCTGAGATTTTTAATCTTTCAATTACATCTGTTGCTTTAAAAAGCATAAACCAATCATTACTTCCCTTTTTATGTCCCTGAACTTTTATTTTAGCTTTTCGTCCTTTTATTACGCTTTGAGTGGGAACAGTTAGCCTAAAGGCACCGATACCATCATTATTAGCATCTCTTTTTACCAAATAATAAGAGGCATTTCCATTACCCGGATTGTTCAATATGCTCAGGCTTCCATCTTCATTGGCCTGAAAGGTAAGGAGAGGCTGATCATTGATAAAAATATCATAAGGCTCAGAATTTCCCAAATCTATATCGCTGTAGAAAAAGAATGAAACCGTTTCCATAGTATAGTCTGCCGGGACGATGCCTGTTAAAAATTCAAAGGCCATTCTTCCGGTAGATGCCCTTGAGATCATGGCATCGCCCAGATCTTCACGAAGACAGGGATAGGTATAATCTCCACCCGAAAGTTTTTGGCTATAGCCTTCAATATCGTTTTTACAAATATCATATAAACGATAGTTTTGATTGAGCTCATGAATGGTATTATGACCATTCCCTTCATGTAATGGAGCATAAATCTTTGTATGATTTGACTTTTTATCTCCATTATCAAAAGCTCGGGCATTGGATGCTATCAAAACAAGAAACAGATAAAAAATGTTTCTTGAGATTAGATTTGAAAATTTCATTACAGTATACATTTTTATTGATTTAAGAATTACATTATTTTATATAATCAACATTATAGTTGTTTTGATCTTGAAAACTAGTGTCAAGTCAAGCCTAAGCTATCAGCCCAAACCTTGTTCTCTTTCGGTTTTGCTTCATTATAAAAAGATTCACGTAGCTACAGCTATGCTTACTTTTTCTAATTTTGCTAAACACAAAAAATAAATGCGGTTTACCCGACATCTTAAACTTGACTTAACACTAGCCCGTTCCACAAGATTTTCTTATGATGAGGCTGGTTTCCAAAATTTTCTTCTTTGCTTTCACTTTACCATTATTTTCCATTTCATCCACTAAAAATTCTACTGCATAATTTCCTATTTCGTTGACAGGTTGAATGATGGATGTTATCGCTGGGTCAACAAGATCAAAGGCACCCAATTCATCGAAGCTTACAATGGCCACTTCATCAGGCACTTTGCAGTTGATTGCTTTAAGCTCTCTTAGTCCGGATGCTGTTAAATAATGGGTTGAAAATACGATAGCATTCACATGATTTGGTGCCCCTACCAATTCCCTGATAGCCCCTTTCATTTCATGTTGATAATTATTGTTGTTTAATTCTTTGATATACTCCTTTTTTTGTGGAATATTGTTTGATAACAAAGCATCCTGATAGCCAAACAGCCTTTCTTTGATGGCATCCAATTTTGGCTCAATAGATATAAACCCAATCCTTTCCTTGCCAAGATTGATCAAATGTTGGGTCACATTTTTGACGCCACCATGATTATCGACGATCACAAAATTAGTGTCCATATCGGGGATAGTGCCGGTCGATCAACACAAAGGGAAAATTCATTTCCTTTAACCGTTGCATTTCCATTTGGTTTTTTTGAGTAGAAGCAATGATTAAACCATCTACTTGTCGGTTTAACATAGATCGAATATGTTCCTGCTCATCTTTGGGATCTTCATTTGAACTACTAAAAACTACGGTGTAACCCAATTCTTTAGCTTGTTTTTCGATCGTACTCGCAATTTTAGCATAAAATATATCTGAAATATTGGGAATGATCAAACCGATGGTTTCACTTTTTCCACGACTTAAACCTCTAGCCAAATGATTAGCTTTATAATTGTGTTTACTGGCAAAATCGTGAATTCGTTTTTGGGTATCTTTTGATATTTTGTGTTCATCTCCTTTGTTATTTAAAACAAGGGAAACTGTGGTTTTTGAAACCTTTAAACTTTGGGCGATATCTTTTAAATAGGTCTTTTTCACTAAACCGGTTTAGCTATCCTTCAAAAGTACGTATAATATTCTTTTTACCAAAAAAAATAAATTATTTCTTTTCCCAAAAAAGTTGAATATCTTCCAAAGACTTCCCTTTTGTTTCAGGTATAAAATTTCCTATAAACCAAATTCCAGGCAAACAAATAATTGCAAATATTAAAAAAGTTGCTGAAGCTCCCAATCCATTTAACATAGAAGGAAAAACCTGACCTACAACAGCATTTGTGGCCCATAAGAAAAAGGTGGATATGGTAAGGGCACGACCACGAATTTTGGTTGGAAAAATTTCTGAGGCAATAACAAACTGTACTGGTCCTAATGAAAAGGCATAACAAGCTATATATACAACAATTCCAATGATCACATAATTGCTGTAATCACCTCCTAAAAAGAAAAGAAGACTTATGGCGAATAAAGATAAAATCACTCCGGTAGCGCCAAACTTTAAAAGTGGTTTTCTTCCCCATTTATCGATAGTGTAGATAGCAATAAAAGTAAAGATAGTATTAACAATACCGATCGTTACCTGACCTCCTAAGGCATCACTTAAGGTAAAGCCCGCCTTGCCCATGATGGAAGGTCCGTAGTATATAATTGCGTTTATGCCACAAATTTGAGAAAATACCATAAGAAAAATAGCAATGGTCATTGGCCTTTTATAAATACCTTTGATAAGTTTTGTAAAGGAAATTTTTTCCTCGTTAGTATCTGCAGTGATATCTTCTATTTGTATATGAAAATTTGCTATAATCCTTTTTGCTTTTTCTTGCTGATTCTTAACTAAAAGCCATCTGGGACTTTTTGGGATAAAGAACAAACAAAGCAGATATAAACTTATAGGGATCAGTTCATTAAAAAACATACCTCTCCAATGTTCTTTCAAATATATAAATTCCAATACTGTAAATGAAGACGGCTCGCCCTGTAAATACCAGTTGGAAGTCCAATAATTACTGAAATAGGCCACTAAAATTCCCATAGTAATTGCCAATTGATATACAGAGACTAGTTTACCCCTTTGATTGGCGGGTGACATTTCACTAATATATAAGGGAGATACCATTGAAGCAATACCAAATGCGATTCCACCAATGAAACGATAAACAATTAACTCGTTAAAAGAATCAGAAAAAGTACAGCCCAGAGAAGAAATCAAAAATAAGGTTCCGGAGGCTATCAACATAAATTTTCTACCGTATTTGTCACTCAGATAACCGGAAAATGCTACTCCTGAAATGGCTCCTACTAGGGCACAACTTACGAACCACCCAACACCGGAATCAGAGAGTTCAAACTGTGATTTTACCAATTCTATGGTTCCGGAAATCACGGCGGTATCAAATCCAAATAAAAATCCGGCCATGGCTGCTGTAAAAGCTATAAATAAAATTTTATTGTTCATTATTGCAAAATTCTGGTCGTATAACATATTGAATTACTTTAACTTCAATATTTCTTGGGCTAATAAATTGATAATTTTTAATATTTGTGGGAAAGACCAATGTTTTGGCAAAATTGAAAATTACATTAACAATTCTATAATAAAACATTGGATATTTGATTAGACTATTGATAAACCTCTAATTTTACTCTGTGAAAACAAGTTATTTATTGTTTCTTATAATCTGTGTAAATTGCTTTCTTAAATGCTTTCCAGTGCGCATCGGTCATTCTACCGGGAGTGAAAAGGCAAATTCCGGTTGCACCATTATCCATAGATTCTTTTATGGCAGCTTCTATTTCATCCGGAAGCAAACCATGATTTTCAGGATCAGCTTCACTAGCCTTCTTTTCCGGATTGGGGCAAATAAATAAACCACTATAGATCGGTTTACTACTATTAACAGAGGTCACTTCTTCTTTGGTCACATCCCCGATCCATTTGGTTCCTTCCAAATAGAAATCGTTGTAATTCATAGGGTAGAAGGAGTCTATATTCCATTTATTCCATTCTTGTCGAACCATTTTTTTGGACATGCTCGGTCCCGGGAATACGGCCGCGTTTATCTGTTTATTTTTTGAATGAACTACTTCTGCTAATCTATTTACAAGGTTCGTGATCAAGTCGTATCGATACTGTTTCCATTCTTCTACTTGAGAAGGATCTTCTACTTCCTTTATGTTGATACCGGTTAGTGTTTCAAAGTCAGTAACACATAACTCACAATAACAATAATCAAATTGAGGAAATTCCCTATCCATTACCAAACCATATTTATCCCATAGTCCACGTGCCAGAATAACATCAGGAAATCGAATAAAATCAAGATGAATTCCATCAACTTCTTCTACTTCCGCTATGCTCCCATATAGTTCTGCCAAAAAATCATAAACTTCTTCTCTGTTAGGACAAAGGAATTGGTAATGGTCTACATAGGCCGGTTTATCTAAGGCTGATTCGCCTAAACCATTTACAGCATACCATTCTGCATTTAGTTTTGGGTTATTACCTTGTACCATAGTCGGAATCCATGTATGAAATTCCATACCGGCATTTTTTACTATTTTCCCAATTCGTCTATATGTTTCAGCCTCATGACCTCCGTTGTACATAACACCATCAATTCCTTTTGATTTTAGATCTTCAAATTGATCTTTTAGTTCTCCATCTGTCATTTTATCACTATGACCCATCCACACGTAAACAGGAATTTTTGATTTTTCAGTGCAAGAAGATATAATTAATAAAAAGGATAATATTGTAAGAAATTTATACATAAGTGATTTTTTAAAATTAAACATTAAATATATAGATATTTTATTCAATCTGTCATTTTATCACTATGACCCATCCACACGTAAACAGGAATTTTTGATTTTTCAGTGCAAGAAGATATAACTAATA